>CEOT01021725.1_pt1 | contig 11904 bp, 16 predicted proteins | sample 530671 | NCBI WGS metagenome assembly CEOT01 (sample SAMEA2620852, study PRJEB7988) | marine metagenome | isolation source: saline water (ENVO:00002010), including | reverse complement strand
TCTAATAGATGTTGTATGCGTGTAGATTGGGTTTCACATACAGAATTCCTTTTTACAATTCCCCATACTTCATAACCCTTTTCTATTAAAAATTCTGATAAATAAGACCCATCTTGCCCATTGATTCCTGTTATTAATGCCTTTTTACCCATCTTTTATTATTTAACCGCTATCAAATTTAAACTCATTAGTTTACCATTATTTTTATCCATATGGGGTATATATGCTTGAGAAAAATCATCTATATGAGAATGATCGGTTTCTCTCCAGTTCCACTCCTCAACTCTTTTAAATCCTATATTTTTTAATTTTTTAGATAAAGTCGATTTATCAAAACCCACATAATGATAATTTTCTTTATATGTTTGACCACCATAAAGAAATCCCATTAATTGTTCTAATTCTATTCCATCTTCAACATAAGAGTGAAAAACTTTTCCTAAATCTGGCACAGACAATCTTAATACTCCTTCAGCAGATAATACTTCATACCATCTTTTTAAAACTTTTTCATAATTATTTCTATCAAAATGCTCTAATACATGACACGCATATATTAAATCTACACTATTATTTTTTATAGAAGATAAAAGAGAAATATCATCTATTAAATCTACACCCACATTTTTTCGAATATCTACATTAACAAATCCATCAATGATTTTATCACCACAACCTAAATGTAATTTCATAACATTTTTTCATTTTTAATTGACCTTTCTATTGAGGGCCATAAATTATATTTATTTAAAATTACTTCCCTAGCTTCTTTTATGTAATCAATATTTTTTTCTCTTATATCACTTTTAGAAATTTTTATTATTTCTTCTGCGACACCTTTTTTATTCATATCCAATAGGATATAAGACTCTTTGGGAAGAAATTTATCTATTTTTTTACACCCCCAGTATATCGGCATTGTCCAACAAAGTAAAGGATCAACAATTTTCTCAGAAAAATAGTAATCTGTACTACCATTTTCAATGGCTAAATTATACCTATATTCTAACAACCCTTTTTCTTTTTTACGATAGGGTAATATAGTTTTGTAAGGTTTAATATTTTTTCTATTCCCACATATTTTCCCATAAACATCTATATCATTAGGATATTTTTTTATTATTTCTTGTAAAATATTATTACGTTTTATATGACCACTTGCCATTCTTTTACCTGATTCGATCATTGAAAGATTTTTAGTTTTTTTAAAATTTTCCATCTTTAGTAATGTGGAATAGTCTAAACCTAACCACCAAGTTTGAGGCATCCATGAATTATTTTTACTATGATGAAAAAATCTAAAACATTTATTTTTTACCCATTTTGGGTTTATACCTTGTATATAGCTAGGCTCTCTCCCAAAAAAGATTACTTTACTATAATCTACATTTTCACTTGTATTATCTTGAACCACTATATAATCAGCCTCATTTTTATTAGTAACTGCTTCTATATCTCCCCAAACCCCTTTATTATTTGGGGATTGGTGAATAAACATATTAAGTACGTTATTTTCACCCCACGCATTTGGGAAATAAATTTTTGTCATAACATTTTATATTAAAAAACTTTAAAGTCATCCTTAAAGTTATTTTTTAATTATTAAATAATGTTGTAAATTACCCTTTTTAAACCAATCTCTACTATATATAGATGCCCACGCATCCAATAAACAACCAACGTCAATGGCAATTTTATTATATTTTTCTTTTAATTCAACACCATAATCTTTTATATTTCCAGTACCGAATAAAACAACATCAGATTTTATATCTTTAAAATTTTTTATAAATTCCTCTTTATTTTTAAAATTTATACTAAATGGGTGGTGTGTATAAGTTACATTAGCCTCAAGTATTTTAGATAAATTTTTAGATTTAAGCTTTTCTGTGTGAGGTGATATTATATTAAGACTTTTTCCTTGTAATATTTCTTTAAAATTACTAATTTTACCAAATCTTATATCTCTAGATATCATCTGATCAGTTATTTTTAATGTTTCTGGATTGATGCCGTAGGATATCAATTTTTGTTTTTTAATTGACCATGCTGATTCCTTAAACGTCATTTTTTTATTAAGTATATTATTTTTACCCATTATCCCTATAATATCACTTTCTTTTAGTGCTTTTATTAATGATTTATTTGTGTCATTATATAATTTATTAACCTCTTGAGGGTATTTATACCCCCAGTGTCTACATTTACGTATTTGATGGTATTTCGGGGAATTCCTATTTAATAAAAAAATTTCCCCATCACCAAACCTAGTTAAAGAAAGGCCCTCACTTCTGTGAATGTGATCTTTTATAATATCTATGGTTTCTTCTATGGTTAGATTATTTTTAATATACATTTATGTCCCATTTAATTTTTTTATATTCTTCTTCTATTTTTTCCGAAAATTTATGATTAGTATAGGTTTTTAAATATTTACCATCTAAATTTTCTTTAATTTTTTTCTTCCAAGATATAGTAATAGTAGGCTCATCAAAGTATTTCTTTTTATTAAAATTATTAATAGATGTTATAATATCTAATTCAGTAAATAAACCTAAATCTTTAATTGATTTTGGATTTTGAGTTATAAAATCTTCAAAAGAAATGATAAATTTTTTATCGTTATCAACCTCATTAAAGAAATTATATATTTTATTTTGGTTATTTTTTAAATTACTGAATATATTTTTAATGTCTTTAGGTACTTTGGGTTTATATTTTATTTCGTCTGATAAATCATCTAGTTTTAGATAAGATGAACAAACATCTCTAGGATCTCTATGTAACCATATAAATTTCGCATTAGGATATATATCCTTTAAGGTGTCTAAATAATCTATGTAATAATTATTTTTATCCCCCCATACTTTAATATTTTTATTTAATTTTTTACCATAGTATTGGTAAACATAAAAACAAGCTTCACCATAATTTTTAGGGTTATTTTTTTCAATATGGTTATATAAACCATCTTTATCTAAGTACCATCCCTCCATTTTTTTAGAATTAAGAACGTCACTTACAAACTCACTAATTTTAACATTACTCCAATTTTTATATTTGTCATATAACCATTGTATAAACCCACATTCAGGTGGAAAAATAGAATCATCAGAGTTATTTAAAACCATTCTAAAAACTGAACTACCCGATCTTGGGTTTGATATTATAAATATAGGATTATTAATCATTGTTTTGTGTATATATTTTAAATTTACTTAAATTAGGGTATGGTAACTCTAAATCATTATTAAACACCTTACTACCATCTCTATTATAAAATTGATTCATTAATAGTAAACCTCGTGCAGCTAACTCAGGCATCATGTAAAAATTCCACCCTAACATATCCAAATTATCTTCATGATAGGAACATTCTCTTCTACCAGAATATCTTGCCCTTTTAAACCACCTATAAGCTTCTTTGTCATCTGTTAATATTGCACCCCCTTTAGATAATTTAAAATGTTTGTAGGGTCCAGTGAATGAAATACAGGTATGTGATTTAGATTTATACATATCACCTGTAAATCTTAAAGCCGAATCTATAACTCTACTAGGTTTTAACTGATAATCACCTTTAATCGTTTTACCAGATACAGGTTCAAATTCTACTTTTAAGCCGGCATGTATTATTTCACATGGGACTGATGGATAAGTCCTATTAGGAATTTTAATAAAATCGTCTTTTAATCTTTTAATAATATTTTTTTCATAATATAATGATAAAAATAATGCATTAGACATATTATCTACCGTAACAACATAAGGTGCGCCAGTATATTTTGATAATGCTGTCTCAAAATCTTCTGTTACTTTATATATACCATTTGCCATATAATTTTTATTTTAAAAAAGGACATGATTCCATTAATTTATCAAAATCAAAATCAACTATTAGATTTTCATTATTTTCAATATCTTTCAACACATCCTCAATTTTTATTTCTTTATTTATATAATTTAAACCATCATAAGGTTTTATACCTACCGATGTAAAATAATCTCTAAATTTTATATTGTTACCCATAGCAACACTATTACCAAATAATTTATTAGAAAATTTAACCCATACTGAAGGTATGTCATATGTATGTGAGACAATTACGCCGTGTAAAGAACTAGAAATAGTATTTTCACAACTTATAATCTCATCAATTGTTTTTTCTATATCATTAGTTATTAAATCAATAACTTTTATTTCTTTATTATCTTTTAATTTATTTTTTACATATTCATAATCTACGTAATGAGGTATTATACCTAACTTATATTTTTTTTCTACAGAAGGATTATAAATCTTTTTTAAGATTAATGCAGGATCCCCTATTATTTCCGGTGGGGTAATATCTAATTTTCTTAATCTTTCCTGAGTATAAGGTCCCCTAACGGCCAATAATTTAACTCCTTTTGGTATAGTATCATTTTTAGTCATAATACCAGAACCCCAAATAATACAATTTTTATTTATACCAATCATATGATTTAAAACACTACCAACCGTAACATATTTCATGTTAGGGCTTTGTACGGGGGTATAGATGATTTTTTTATTGGATAATTTTCGAGGAATATAATCTCCTAAAAAATCCCCAAAATTATTTCTTGTTCCTTCTTTGTAATACCATACTTTTATTTCTTCCATATTTATTGTTTTTTTACCCAACCCCAACTTTTTATTTCTTTTATTAATTCTCCTGTATTCATACGAGAAATTCTTTGTAATTCATTTCTATTTATGAGTGTTTGATTACTCTGTGTACTATTTTGTGTACGTTCATGATTTAAATGATATAATGTCCCATCTACTCTTTTAACTGTTAATCCTAGTTTTCTAAACCTAGTTACTCTTTCATCGTCATCATATCCCCATGCTTTCATATTTTCATTATCCATTCCCGCAATCACATAATATTGACTATCAATAAAGATGGATCCGCCTGGTGATCTATCACTAAATTGATGTGTGTTTTCATGAGTTAAAACATTATAATCTAAATCTTTTTCGAAAAGAGGGATAATATCTTCCGGTACATTAAAACAATTACCATCAAATGAGTAACAAAATTCTGACTGTTGTTTTCTAACTTGATTGGCGGCTTCTAAATACATTTCAGGTGAACATATAACATCTGCATCCTGTAAAACATAAATGGGTGTGTTAACTTCATAAAATATTTTATTAAAAGATTTTGTTTTACCCATAAATTCATTAGATGATTCTATAAAAATATATTTACATTTATTTTCATCCCATCCCTGAATAGTAGGAATTAATTCAGGAAAAATAGAAGTTTTATCTTCTTCAGCAATAATAATATTAGTATCTAAATATTTTAATAGATGTTCAATTACTAATTTTATATTCCTTTTTCTATCTTCGGTAGTAAATCTAATATTAATACCGAAAGTACAATCATTTAAATCATATTTTTCCATTAACCTCTTTTTTGTATCATTATTTGTAATTGTTGTTGAACTTGTTCTGGTGTTGCAACAGGAGTTTCTGTAGGTGTCATACCATGCTTACGTTTATACCATAAAGTTCCTTTGCGAAAATTTTCATTCCAAGTAGGGGTGTGAGCAATAGTGCTTTCCTCAATGGAATTAGGTATATCTGTCAAATATTCCCAACTTCTATCTATATCTGCAAAATACCAAAATGCGGGGTGATACCCTTTTTTAATTGCTTGAAATGTATGTTCCACATGTTCCCAAGCATTTTTAAAGGCGGGATCAAATCCTCCAATATCTTCCAATACGGGTCTATAATAATAAGAAAATGCACCTACACAATTTGGATATAACGCAATGGTTATTTTAGGATTATTTTCATCTCCAGTATCATAAGGTATAACCATACGTGGGTTAGGCTCACCATCTAAATCTTTTCTCTCATTTAAATCTTTAAAACCTTGACTACCTTTTTTATTTGCTGGTCCATGTAACGCAAAATTCAAATGTTTAATACCTGAAATTAAAGAATGTTTAATATACTCTTCAAATACATTCTCATCCTTAATTAGTATATCATCCTCCATTATAAAAATATGTTCACATTCTTTTTCCATTAAATAATTTATTGCAGTAGTTTTAGCTGCACCAACAGATTTATTAGTTTCATGTTGTAGGATTGTTGCGTGAGAAGGATAGGCATCTTCGTTATAAGGTGTACCATCATTTACTATAACAAAATTTTTAATCCATTTAGGTACTGTAAACGCACTCTGTTTTATTCTATGCTCTGCGTTATAAGTAACCATACCAAACCCAATACTTTCAGGTTTAAACTCTAATTTTTCTTCCCATGTTTTATTATTGGTGAGTCTAATTGGTAAATGATCTTTATATTTTTCCTCAAACTGGAGTTTCTTTTTTTCCCAATCATCATTAGTCATTCCTATAGATAAATGGGTAAGTCTAATAAGGGTTGTCACACCAATTTTTACACCATCTAAATAATTGGGGAAACAAAAAGATAAATCATAAAAATGAAAACCATCAAAAGACTCATCGAAATCATGGTTTATTTTTTCTTTATCAACACCAAAAAATAAACCATCTAAAACTACCATTTCTTTAAGTTTATTTCCTTGATCTTTAGAATAATAATTTGTCCATTTTTTACCTTCGTGTTGATGTGAGACAATCCCATTCATTGATTCTTTAATTGTCCACCATTTACCATCAACTAAATCAGTTGTGCCTGCAATACCAATAATACCGTAATCCCCATTTTTTTCAAATAAAGATTTTATTTTTTTACCCCAATTTTTTGTGGTAAATATAACATCATCATGACAAAAAACTACTATATTATTTTGAGAATCTTTTAATCCTTTATTATATGCCTCTGTTAGAGACATTTCCCCATCATTAATTATTTGTATTACTTCTAATTTATGAACACCAGAAGTTTTTTTTAAATGTTCTATAAAATCGGGTTTATCTTTTCTAGTCGAGAAAACAACACTAATCATTTTTAATTTTTTTTAATTTTTTTAGTCTATCTTCTAATTTAACTAATTTATCTTCATATGCTTTGATACCCCATCCTGAATGATAACCACCCATAGTAAGTTCAATCTTAACTTTTTTTATTTCCTGTTCTAATTTTTTAATCGCATCCATAAGTTATTTATTTTCTATTTCCCAATTTTCATCAAAATGTCCTACCGGCACCCTATATTCATCAGTGGGATCATATTTTTTAGTAACATAATAAACTAAGATAGTGTTAGGCTCTAATGCTTGATAACCATGATAAACTCCTGGAGGAATTTCTAATATTTTTAATTCTTTATCTGAAAGGTATTTAAATTCACACCCATTTTCTTCTGTTGCCCACCCCACTTTTAAAGATCCTTTTATACATAACCAATAATCTGTTTGGTGTTTATGTTTATGCCACGCAACAATGGGTTCAGTGGAATTTATATAACTTATATTAATTTGTCCTTTATCTAATGGGAAAACATCTAACAATCTTTGTGCTCGATCATCTTCATGAAATGCGACATCAATTTTTGCCTGTACTCCCAAAACCTGTAGATCCTCTTTCTGTTTCATTCAGTTCTTCTTTTTTTACTAATTTACTTAAATTAGACCCTAATACATTCATAATAACCCCTTGGGCAATTCTTTCACCTGGTTGGATGGTGTAGGTTTCATTACTTAAATTTATTGCGATTATTCCTACATCGCCTCTATATCCCTCATCCACAGTTCCTGGAGTATTTAAAACACTAATTCCATGTTTATACGCCATACCTGATCTTGGTCTTACCTGTAATTCTGTATTAGTAGGTAATTGAAATTTTAAACCTGTAGGAATAAGTTTTCTTTCCAATGGTTTTAATGTAACGGGCTCATTAATAAATGCTCGTAAATCAAATCCACTATCACCTTCTTTAGCGTAAGTAGGATCCTCATTATTAGAATCATTGGTAAAATAAGTAGTATTATAATTTATATTTGAATAATCGTTAGATTGTATTTTTTCAATATCCTCAATAATTTTATTATAATCTTCCACTCCTTGTGGATTGTTAAGTTTATTTAACATATCCTGTAAAATTTTAATATCTTTTAACTCTTCATTAATTCCCATTTGAATTATTTTTTTCTTCTATTATTGCCAAATCATTCGCTTGTTTTAAGATAGTGGAAAGTGTACCACCATACCATTTGGCTTGTTTATCCTCTTCTGTTTTATCATAATTAATAATGGCTTGATATTCTTCTTCACTTAAATCCACACCGTACTTCATAGAATAATAGATAGATCTTTCCCCTATTTTCATTGATGTTACATCTTCATTAAATTCATACATCTTTCCTTGATTCTTTCGATGCCATTCGCTATCATTTGGTTTATAAAGAAATGTTTTACCTATCTGATGTAAAAAACATACTTTAATAATTGAGTGTGCGTCTACTTGTACATTCTCTGGTAATAATTTGTTAATTCCTATTGCATATTTAGTGGTTTTAAGAATATGATCTACTAATCCACCAGGAAAAGCATTATGTAAGGATGTCATTGATGATGCCGGTGCCGTAATTAAATCTTCACCTAAAAAATCTAATAATTCTGTAGTTAACACACCATATAAAGTATTTTTTTCTAAAAAGGTTTCTTTATTTTTTAATATTTTATGTTTTAGTTCTATTGTATTTTCCATAGCCAATTATTTTTTATTATCAAATATAAGTAATTTAACTCACATTTTCAACCCCCACTAATTTTGTTTTTTTAACTAAAGATTTATAAAGATTTTTTCTTTCTTCACATACTGATTTCATGTCGTATTTACCATTTACAGTGTTATATAAATTTTCCCCTAGTTTAGTTATAAGGTCAGGATTTAAAACTAAAGTTTTTAAATGCTTATACCAAAATTTATGATTTTTATTATCCGGTATAAGAATACCATTACCTGTTTCTGTATTAATATTACCACCTCTTTCATAGGCATTAATAATATCTATTTCATAAGGTCCAAATTCCTGAGCAATTAACGCTTTTTTATGAAATCCTGCCTCAATAACTTTTAATTGGGATTTTACCTCATTAAATTTACTATGTTTTAATGGTGCTAAAGAAACATCAAATAGATTATAGTTAGCCGCATAACTAGTAATGGGTTTAGTCCATACTCTCCTATATGGTTCATTATCTACATTATCATATTCTTTTTGTTCAAAAGTAAGTAAGAAATTTTTATATTCTTCACTTACAATGTTATAATTATCGGTGAATATCTTTTCATATTGATACCATACACTTTCAGTAGGTTTAATTGGTCGTGTTTTTTCTTTACCAGTTGCCCTATCAATAGTAGTCATTGTACCTCTTAAATCGTACCCACATAATACGAATTGCACCTTATCTAATAAATTATCTCTTTTAAAAGATGATACAACAGTAGATAAGATTTCTAAATCTTTTAAATGGGAAGAACCCCCTAACCAACCTATCCTTACTCGTTTATGTTTTTCAGTTTTGTTAATAAACTGTTTTTCTTGAGGATTAATCGCATTAGGTAAAACAAAAATATTCTTATTATAAGGTTTCATAGTTTCTTTAAAAATAGGTGTAGTGGTAGTAATATTTCTAGCACATTTTAAATTATCTACAATCTTTCTATCTAATTGGTGTTTTTTTATTATTTCCCACGCAGGATGATTGGGTCCTGGTGACCAATAATCATCTATATCCATAATAGTTGCAACCCCTAATTTATCACATCTATCTAAAACTTCATTTATTCTTTCATAATCACCTAAAGTACGATGATAATGAATAATATCATATTGTTTTAAAAAATCATCGTTATACAATTGTGGTTCATAATCAATATCTACATGAAATTCATCAGAAAAATATTCTTCTAATTTAATATGGGGTATAGTTGAACGAAAATATGATACCCCAGTTCTATCACTTGGTACCACTAAAACTTTAATTTTTGCCATAAGTATACTTTTTATGGAAATATAAGTAATAATAGTAATAAACTAAAGTTTTTTAAAAATTATTTGGCAGTTTAAAAAATTTTTTGTAATTTAGTGTTAACAAAATCAAACAACTATGAATAATTCAAATGCAATCCGAAAAAACGAATCTTCAACAAGTAACCATCCAGAGATAGATAATAAATTCTATTATGGGAAAGTATCTCAGTATGATAACACTGGTAAATACTTTACATTTAGTGTTACTAATCATTTAGATGAAAATAAAAAGTATAAGTTTCGTTACACCGCAAAATGTAGAGCAGGTTTCCTTACTATTAGTGAAACCCGTTACGAACAGACGCCACAGGAGTTTATCCAACAAACTTACGGTTTTTTAGATAATGTACAAGTATGGAGTGAACCTGAAAACCCAACAGAAGACCATAAGGGTATTTGGTTAAACGTTTTATGTACTAAAGGAAAAAAATTCTACTCTATTGATAAGAGTTTTCTACTCAATCTTACAGTAAGTAATATGCACCACGCTTGGAAAAAGATGGTTGATTTCGATCTATGGAAGAGAATGGGGTCTAAAACTCATGCAGACTATCCATACAAAATGAATAATGTCGCTACCGAAGAGGTGGCGGCTTAAACATCAAAAAAATAATTAAGAAAAAATTTGGCAGTTTAAAATAATTGTTGTATATTTGTTATAACCAACAACCATTAAAAACAACTATTATGAGCACATTAGAAATCACTACAAATGTTAGAAATTACAAAGGGAATAACGGATTCATCAATTCCTTACAAAGTGGATTAAATAAATATGGATCTTTAACAGAGAGACAATTATTAGCTGCAGGTAAATTCTTTACTAAACAATTAGTTTATAAAACTGAGGTTAAACCACAAGTCAAAGAAGTTAACGTAGATATTAAAATTACTAAATTTATTGCTAAAAGAGTGGCTGAAGACAATAATTTAGAATTCAGACCTTTTTTAATGACTATTAGTAAAGTTTTAAAAGAAACTGATAAAGCATATCAAGTAATAGGTAAATTAACTGTATCTGACGTTTCATCTTGTAGAGTTTGTGGTAGAGATTTAACTGATTGGAGATCTCAAGCAACTGGTGTCGGACCAGTTTGTTCAAAATCATTAGGTATTCCTTATGTAAAGAAAGAAGAAGATGTGATGGTTTATAAAAAATTACTTAAATTGAAAATTGATAAAATTGGAGATTTAACTTTTTGGTTAGCTAAATCACAAATTGTGGAAGGGAAGGAAGAATTAGAAAATTCAATTAAATAAAATTAAAAAACCCTCTTAGGAGGGTTTCTTTTTATACTCTTTTTTTCTTTTTGGTAGGGATTGGTTTAAGTTTTCCACCGAATATGGTATCCCCTATTTTTATTTTAATATCTTCAGTTACCAAAGATTTATCTAAATATTCTTCTACCACCTCTCTAACCACATCTCCGATCTCTTCTCTTACAATTTCTCTAATACTTTGTGCGTTAGTAGAGATATGTCCTTCATTAGATGAAGTATAATTAGGTTGGGGTGATGGTGTACTTTCATTTACTAATCCTTGTAAGTCTTGTAATTCAAATGTATGATTAGGTGATTCTGGTATCTCTATTGGGTTGTTTACCATTGCGTCTACAATATGTTTAGGCATCTTAGTAGTAGATAAATTTCTATAATTCCCACCTTTAGGCGCTACTGACCTAGTTGCACCTTTACTATTTTGATTTATAAAGTTTTCGGTTAAATTAGGAATTTCTTTTTCTTGACTTGAGAACATATTTCCACCACCTCCGTTCATATTGGTGCTCCCATGATTTTCTTCTGCTTTATGCATCACCGCTTTAGATTTATTTAAAATTTCCGCTAATCTACTTGCATTACTCATAATTAATTATTTTATTTTTTTTT
>CEOT01016793.1_pt1 | contig 12334 bp, 12 predicted proteins | sample 530671 | NCBI WGS metagenome assembly CEOT01 (sample SAMEA2620852, study PRJEB7988) | marine metagenome | isolation source: saline water (ENVO:00002010), including | reverse complement strand
CCTTTAAATGAATATGGCATATTTGGTTTTACAACAAGGTCTGTATATTTTTTAGCCATTTTGACTCCTACAAATAGTGTACATCAACAATCATGTTGCGATTAAATACGTGAACTCGCCAGCCCTTGAATTTATCGTCCGTCATTTGAACACCAACAAATATGTGATGAACTCCTTTTCTTAACGTAATATTACCACAGATTCCCATGTTTTGACTGGGTATTCTTGATTCAAATTTACCTGCTTGAAACAACTTCCTTTTTGTACCGGGAACCATGGATATTACGTTACTGTTTTGAGATTTATAGAAAAGAGCAAAGGTAGCACAGACACTATTATTTGCGAAAAATGTAGTGTTATTTGGATCAAGTTTGTTCTGATCCTCATTGATGTCTCGACAATAAAATGAAGTAAAAATGTTAACACTCACAAAATCTTTTTCGGGATCTTGCGGATGTACGTGTAGTGTTGTTGCCAATCCGGGTATAGGCTCAAAATCAGTTGAAACTGCATCCCAAATGACAAAAGTCTCTGTCGTTTCATGTGGAGTTGTTCTATAGTGTATATCCGAGCTTACAAACTCAACTTTAGGCGCAGGGGCACCATAAAACTTTGGCGGCTTAATAATCGATGAAGAGATTTCTTTTTCTTGAATATCAGCCGATTTGATTTCACCATTCAAATGTTTTTCGATTTTATTGGAACGACTGTTCAAATGACCTGCATTTAAAACACCGTCTGGCAAAAATGTATATGATGTTCCCATTTTATGTACCCAATACTTGAACTTGCAGATTGCCTTCCAGTTGCAACAGAAATTTTTGCACCAGAGATGTATCAACACTTTGATTAAAATTGAAGTAAAGGTCAACGTTTAAGCTGATAATCTTTTTAGATTCCGTGTTTGTGAAAAGTGAATTTACATCATTTGTGATTTCAAAAGCAGCTTGTGTTGGATAATGACCCCGACCAAAACGAATTATTTTGTTGTGACTGATGTAAAATACATAAATTTCATTGACATGATTTCTTATGTGAAGATCACCTTCATCATTGGTTGCTCTTAAAACCAAATATGCTTGACCAATTATTCCTCTTGTATCCGCACCGAATTTGGCATGCACTGTTCCATCAAACCAATCAATTAAACAATCAAACCCAAATCTTGTAATGATTGAATATTTGTAGTTTCCATTTTCATCTGGAGTCAAATCCAAAGGAGGTGAATGCTGTACTTGTACAGTAGTCAGAAATATATCTTCTTCGTTCCACCCCGCACTTTTTGCTTCGATATTTTTTGAAATAGAAAAATCATCTTGTTGACGCAGATGAGGTTGTGGCAAGCCACTATATCTATTCAACAATCCTCTTTGAAAATTGTGAACATCGAGACCTTGATCCCTAAAGTTTTCATTTTGCAATGTAGCAGTTTGATTGGCAAATTCTTGTGTCGTTGTGTTTATACTGGTGTTCGTTAAAGGATCACCCGGAGATAGATTTGTGTAGTTTATTTTACCCATTATCGTCTCCTGTTTGTGATCAAAAGTTCACGCCTATGGAAACTAATTGGTCGAGACGTGCCATCAGAAGCTTTTTTGATGTTGTCACCATACGTTTGCCCTTGCAAATAAGTGCGTGCTTCAGTTTCAATCAAATGTTGCCCTGCTTCAACTGGGATTGCACCGCAACAATACACCGTTCGAAATTTGCTCGTTTCAATAATAGAATGGCATCGGGCAATTTCGTTGTTGTTCACTTTAAGCCTTACATCTACAGCTTGTAAACCCAGAATGTCTACGTAGCCTTGATTTACATACGTTGTATAATCTAACTCGGCATTTGCCATCAGTGGATTTACGAACTGCAACTCTGCTGTAAACTCAACAATTAAAATACCGCTTGTCGGAAAAGTAATATTATAGCTGGCCAAACTTCCATAATACTTAGTTGAAGCTCCAGTGATTTCAAACGGAGTATTCAACTGATTTGAATACACTCTATTAAAAACGAAATTACGCAAATGTTTTTTTTCAATTTGCTTTACACCTACGTTGTCTCGATCAAGAAAACCGTTGTATTCATTTGCAAACTCGCGTACATTTTCATTCCAATCTTCTGGGTCAACTAAATCACCTGAGTTTGCTCTTGCTTGTTTGATTTTCCACGCCATAAATCACCTTGTTAACATACCACCAAACGACTCAGTCAAAGTCACGAATTCTTTCCTACCACCATAACGCACTTCGATCATGTAACCCAAGATTTGGATTTTGTGATCTACAGGGTTGAATGTGAAAGATATTTCTTGTACTGGACCCTTTTGCATAGTGGTTAAATCAAATCGTATTGGTATGGGTCTGTGTTCGGAATATGTGAATGACCCATCCAATGTAGCTGTGTTGTACACTGGCGCATTTGCATCCTCCAAAACTCTTTTTTGTTTTTGAGACAAAGCAGTTGTCAAACTTTCGATGACTTCTCTGTTTACGAGGTAGTTGCATTCTAAGGTATTGTCACCGTATCCCACTGCCATAACTTGGACACGAACCACATCAAATGCAGCATAAAAACTTCCGACAGGGATATGTACAGTTTTGTATGCTGGTTTTAAAAGAGTTTTTCCTTTGCTTTTAAAAGCATGACTGTACACCATAATCCCTTTGTTTGTGTGCGTTGTATCTGATGTTGCTAAATGCACATAGTTTCGATGGTCATCAGTACACAAGATGTCATTTGCCAAAAAGTTTTCTGACACTGACCACTCACCGATTTCATAGTGAAACTTCAAAAGCATCGATGGTCTAATATCTGAGTCTATTGGAAGATGAAGCCAGTATTCTTTTTCCTTTCTATTTATACAACTTCTTGCAGCTTCACTACCAGACTTGTTCATTCTTATAATTCTTTTATTTATTGGATCGCTTATTCTTGTAATTCCTGTAATTGTACCAGTGTCTTCCAAAGCTCCTTCAAGAAGATATACGCCATTGTCCCCTAAAAAAACCAAACCTTTGCCGGGCAATTCTGCTATTGATTTGCTGGCGATGCACCCAATGTCCTTGGTAAGTGTAAAAGCAAAAAACCCATTGAGTGGGTCTCCTTTTATTAAGTAGATGCCAAAACGTTTGAATATAACCAAAGCGTTTTTCGTTGGATACATTGCCACTATTGGACCACTGATGCTGTCCCCTATTTCAAACAAGTTTTCAATCGGCAATTCTTCAGGTTGTCTCGGTGCTGAATAGTAAACCGTATTTGCCTCATTACTTGCATAGAACATAGTATTTTTGAAAGCTGCAATGCGATTTACGTTATTGGGAAAGGGTCGATAGACTGTGCTATGCAGTGCTCCAAGTGCAGAATCAGGTTTGATGTCGTTGTAGATTTGTGAAATATTGTCTTGTATTTCAGCGACATAATAGAATTCATTATTGAAGTTTACAGACCTTGGTTGATTACCTGCATCGAAAAGATTTTGTGTTCGATATATCCTTCTTGCAACTGTGCCAATAGGTCCTGTAGACAACGTCACAGTAATGTTGGCATACATTGAGTTTTTTGTGGTCTCATCAAAAAAGTTGTCGCCTCTAACTGTTTTAATATTTGAATCGAAACTCTCTTGCCCACGTTCATTTATGTAGGATATTTTATATGAGTAACGCCACTTGGACTCCATGGTTTCACCAAGATCTTGTAAGTCCTTGTCTGGCCTTTGATGATCGGCATTGTATCCAACACCCAAACGATTTGAATACGATTTGTATCTTTGATTTACAGTATCTGAGATGTAAAAACATTTTCCGATGTCTAAAATTGAAGGCCCGATTGAGTATCCTATTCTGGAGCATTTCCTGCCGTCAAAAACAAGCGGTTCGTTGACTCCATTCACCATATACACCCTTGTTCCAAAAGTGTAAAAATGGGTGTTTTCCCATGGCTTATCAACCTTTACGTATCGTTTGTGTTGAGTACTGACAGTCGTGTTGTTCGTATATGTTTTGCCAACGATCTGATGACCATCAATATGATAAATCGGCCTCCATGGATTTATGTGTCCATTCGACCCAAAGAAATAAAATAACGTACCATCATCACTTTCATACAAAAGCCATTGAATAGCACCATTGAACTGACAAAACCAATGCATATTTACTGGTGCAGCATGCAAATGACTTTCGTATGTATTCGTTTCAAGTGATTGATTTTGGTCTATTTCTATATCAGTTTGGGGATCTGGATTGAGTTCTATTAACTCTCTTACTGATTGGCGATTGCTTTGATTTATCAAACCCTGAATAAAGGGATCTTTGAATGTAACTGTTGGATTGACAATAGGAGAAACCGCTGTGCTTTCGTAAGCATTCAACTCTAAATTGTCATCATTGTTGGGATCACTTTTCCTTGAGATGTCCTGTTGACGTTCGTAACACGGAGGGGTGGGTGGAATGTCTGTTTCATCTACAGGGTTGGTAAAATCTAATTCAACTTGTGGTGGAACAAATACACGAGCAATACTTTGAGCAATGTAATCAAACCCGCCAGACTCCCTCCAAGCATCTTCTGTCGTCCATGTCATATCAGTTATAAGACGTGCATTCACAGGAGGTGGATTGAATCTTGTATCCATTCCCCGCAAGGGAGAGACTTTTATCTTTGAAGTTTTTATGCTCATGATAGTCCGTCTGCTCCACTAAAGGAGGTCCCCGGTGTTCCAAATACTCGGAACCTTCTTGGTCTGTCAAACCTCATGAATCGTTTCCGTTGATCGTCTCTTGAAAGATACCTTCTTCTCATTTGCACCAATAAGGCTTCTGCCCTTGCCCTAAATATGCCAGCTTGAGTTGTTTCTTGCATCTGAAGGAACATGTCTTCAAGTGTCGCATAGATTAACAAGTGATGATATTGTCTGGGCCAAATTGGCGTGTCCGTATCGGATACAAGATCACGGGGTCTTTTGTGGTAACGAATGCTTAGTTTGCGATCTGAACCAGCGGAATACCACACTCGAACATATTGCCTTGGTCCGGGGTCGTTAAATCTTCTAACTTCTGAATTATTGTTAAATCTATGGGCAGTAGAGTTCAAATACTCGAAACTACTTGAAGGAACAAGTTCATCGTCTGTGAATGTTGTGGTTGTTGAGGCTACTGTACCAACCATCAGCCATTGACCATTGTTGGTTTTGTCTCTTCGGTAGATGATTTTGATTTTCCCAGAGTCCAAATAAGACGGTGGGTTAGCAGCAAACCATCCAGTATTGTCTAAGTTTGAAAGAGCTACAGATGAAGTTGTTGAACCAGTTGTAACAGAGACCGCTTCTGAACACGGGCTTTCTCTACCCTCTGAATAGATTGTATATTTGTACTCGTATTCGGTAGCACTTTTCAAAACATTTCCGGGTGTTCCAGCAATCCCGGCTGTAGCTGTGGGCGCATTGAGAGGTGGCTCATCAATAATGCTATCGTCCTCAATCAGAACAAATGGTTCGCCTTGGTTGTCTCTGTCTAAGAATGCAAACTCTTCTCTTTTCCTGTCGATTTGCAGCAACCTACCACGGTCATCGTCTCTGTCTACCACACCCAAAACTTCAATACAGTCGGCTGGGAGGGGGTATCGATCAAAGCGGATGGTGAAGTTTGTTATATCTGCGTTTGTTGTTTTTGCCCAGCCGTTGTTTGCTAAGTTCAATGCAGATGGAAACAGAGGCTCAATGTACATTTCTTGTACTGATGCGGGGTTATCTGCATTTGGACGGATGCGTACTATTCGATATTCGTTTTTATCCTCATCAACTAAAGTTTGCCCTTCCATCTCTAATGTGAAATTAAGTGTGCTTGAAGCTGCAGGAGCACTTGCCCCAAAATATACGCTTGTTGATAAAGTGTTGTCTCCATAGGTTTGAATTTCTCTAATATTACTACTATTTACCCGAAAAAACACAGTGTTACTGGCAGACACAGCTTCGCCAGTTCCTGAGATATTGGCACGAATCTGCATTTCCGTTTCAGTCTGCAAAAACAACCAGTGTGCAGAGTCGCTTATTCGTTGGTAATGGTCATTGATACGTCGAACAACGCTGTCTTTATACTGCTGGATGTTCGGTGAAAAGTCCATCTGGTCAAAAATACGTTGTCTGATTTCAGCTACATTCATATCAACCTCCACACTTAGTATAACTTAAAAAAAAAGCCCTCGATGACTTGTGGTCACCGAGAGCAGAAAACGTTCGGGAAGGCAACCGAGCGTCAGAAAATCTTTTTACAGGTTCAGTGGATTTAAAAGCATAACTGTTGAATTAGCAGTCGCAGCATCACCCTCAGCGGCTAAAATAGCACAAGGGATCTGAAAAATGCCAGTGCTGTCTAATTCTAAACACTCAGTTAATTGTCCTGCTGTAGTACTGATTGACAAAATATCACCAGGGTCATCACCATCATCAAGTAATTTTGCAAATTCACAAACACCTGCAACTTGAATAGAAAGTAAATCACCACTTGATGCGGCTTCGGCAGCGATGCCGATAACGTATTTTCTAAAATTTGTGCTTAAATGCGCTTGTATTACATGATTACCAATGCCGTTGGTTGATACTGACATATCAAAACATACTGCATCACCTTTAGCGATGGTAGCATTTGCATATAATCGAACAAATTTTGGCTTTCGTGCGCCTAAATTTACTGCATTAAAACTACCTGTACTTGTATCTAATCGGGTTCCAATCCCGTCAATTCTTGCTGGAAAACTCATTTTAAACTCCTATATATTCAATTAAAAGGTTTCACCGTCAACCAAAACTGCGCTTGAAGAGAATGCTTCAACCCAGAGTTGACCACGGACAAGGATTTCGCTTACACGTACTTGATATCCGTTACCGATTGGCTCAAAGTCAGAGACTGAGAAGTAACCGTCACGAATAACCTTAGACCAGCATACATAGATTGCATTCAAGTCAAGAATATAAAAGGTTGCTGGATTAGATGTAGAATTGGTTCCAGCGTTTGGCATGAAGGTTGAAACATGAGCAGGAACACCATTAATCATGAGGTTCATGCCAGTTGCATCCAACTGTCCATCAGTGCCAGTAACCATGTACCTCTCATTCGCTTGAATGGTACGTTTATAATTTTCCATTCCTTTTTCTGAACAAATTACAGAAAGACCAGACAAATCGTCAGTGGCACGAGCTTTTGCTTTGATAATGGTTCGATACAAACCAGTAAGACCAGCAGAGTTGAATGAACCACCAATATCGAAGAACTGGTTGGGTACACCCTCTAATGCAGCAAATGTAGCTCGGTTGAAACCACCAATGGTAGCTGTGGGAGTAGCAGCAGCTTCCAACAAGCCCTTGTGGGTAGAAGCGTGGTCGATACCGTTAAGAGTCAACCAATCATCATATTGGCTAACGCCACCCTGAATCATTTGTTGTTCAAACTGACGCTTCGCTTCGTTCATAACAGACTTAGAACGTCGAGCAGCAAGTTCGATGGTCTGGAGATCGCCACCATTAAGGTCTTCTTCAACACCAGAAATACCAATAGGGTATGAAACTTCAGCAGGGGTAAGGACCATGGGGGTCAGTACACCACTGAATGAAAGGTTCATCTGTTCGTAACCAGTCCTTCGACGAGTTGGGCTACTGTGCCCACCAGTCTGAAACGACCCGACCCATTTGTGTCCGGATTGTTTAGATGGTTGACCTTCTCCATGAACACGGGCCAACTCGGCCAGAAATGGAGTGGTGACATGACGAACATCGCGAGCTTCTTTTGCTGCCTCAATTGAGGTTGCTGACAAAAGCTCATTATCTACAGTTAAAGAAGTAGTAGGCATTTTTATCTCCCCTTATTACGTTTTTGTTGTGCCCTTAATGCCTCAAGAGCTTTTGGGTTATCTCGCAAATAATGTATCACAGCTTGTTGACCTCGACGCCCATTGTATCCTTTTGACTTGACCCATTTTGGAATTGGCTCATCGGGTGTAACACTGTTTGACATTGTTGCTCTTGAGATCTTGCGATTTGACTTGGCTCTGGCCTGCATTTCTTTTGCAACCTGTGCCTCTTTTGCTTTGATCAATCTGCTGCGATCAATCATTGCATAAGCGTCTTCTAAAGCGAGCGGATTTCCCTGAGTTCTTCGCGCATCCATCAGTTCTCTGACTTCTTTTTTGAAAGTAGTATCCTTCATTTGTGGATGGGTGTCCACAAACGCTTGATATTGCGCTATTTGCTGCGATCTTTGCGCTGCCTCTTGGAAGGGTTGCTGGAACTGCCTCATGGCATCAGAGACGCCTTTTGCAATCCTTTGATCTATTCCCTTTTGGGTGAAAGGATCTTCCATTTCTTCTTCGGGAATATCCGCTTGTTTCATGTACTCTTGAAACTTTGGGTCCAACAATACACGGTTCATCTCTGCTCGATTGCGAATCATCCTGCGAGCCTGCTCTTGTATTTCTTTTTCTCTGTTAGCAAGCTCTTCTTTGTATGTGTCAAACTTTGAAAGTCGTTGCTCAAACTCCTGATTTTGTTTTGCAATCAAATGCTTTAGCAAACCTTTTGCCGAATCTGGTAATTTTTCAATCGACTGATCATCAATCGAGTCCATTAGCATCTGATTTGGCTCTTTCGGTATTTCACCCAAAGATTTTATAGCTGCATCATAACCCTTTGTATCAATCTCTGGTTCTGGTTCTGGCTCTGCTGCTGGCTCAGGCTCGGCTACTGGTTCCGGCTCTGGTGCAGCTTCCATCTCAACTACTGGTTCTGGTGTTTCTGTTTCCGTAACGGGCGTTGCCTCCCCGATGTTTTCTACTTCGCTCATTATGCCTCCTTACATAGTTCCCATTAAAGCTTCATCATCTTCATCCATTTCACCCGGCATTGGTTCTGCAGGGGGCATGTCTTCAGGTGCTGGCTCATCATCCATTGGTTCTTCACCTTCAGTGGTTTGCTTCAAATCTTCAACCAACTCATTGTTTTGCTGCATCATTTTAATGATACCAGTTGCTTTGCGAATTGCTGCATCATTTACAAACTCAGAAGGGTTCATCAAAAACTTTTCATAGTCTGGATTTTCAAATTGACTGACAAAACTCATAATCAATACAAATGGTACAAAAACCTCTGGAGGTAATGGTGTATTCATTTTCGCGTCAGTTGCGTCAAAATCAATTTCAGCAATGTTGGGATCAACAATGCTCAAAAAACCGTTCATTTCATCCACCATTTTTGTAATCAGTGCTGTTGAAAAAGGGCTCTCTGGCTGTGGTGCTGTGGCAGCTACTGCTTCCATTTGCGCCATACGCTCTTGTTCCATTGCATCCATTGCATCATCTGTAGTGGCCCCTTCCATTTGTGCTGGAGGTGCCCCTTCCATTTGCGCAGGAGGTGGTGCTCCTGCCATATCCGCTTGTGTCATACCCATTTCTAACTCCTTTGCTTTCTATGTTTGAATTTAGGTTTATAACCTCGGTCTTTCATTCTCCGATACTCCGCAAAACCGGGATGGTTTTTTAGTCGGTCATTCAAATCTTCAACAACTTTTTTGTCTTCTTGTTGTTTCTTTTCTATTTGACTCACTTCGGGGGAGAAATCAAGGTCTCCTTCAATCGGTTCAACACCAAGTTTTTTGCACATCTCTCTTCTGTGTTTTTTTGATTGAAGCCACATCCCCAAACCGCGATCATAATATGGGAAACGTTCGCCAAAACGATCAATAGAAGGGATGGGAACATCTATTTCAATATTTTTCCCACCGCACTCTTCGCAGAACGCTGCTTCTTTTGAATATTCTTTGTTTTCATCGGTGCAATCTACCAGAATCCTCATGTCGCAATCGTAACAATACGCATCTCTAAAATGGTAAACGTTTTTGGGCCGACCATATTTATACTTGATTTTTATCTCACTCTTTTTTTCATGCGGATCAGGTTTTACAGGTGGCCTCGCAGGAACACTTTTCATTGACAAACCACAAGCACTGCATGTTGCTGGTGCATACTTGTCTTCAAATGATCTGTATTCATCTTGATAATGGTCGTTTTCACATTTGTAGATGTAAAATGGCATTTATTCTTTACCCTCAGCGTATTTTCTTTCCAAAAGTTCCATCTCAGTATTAAAATCTCTCATCATACGGGCTTTTTTTCTTTTGAATTTTTTCATATTTTGATTGTAATCAAACATTCTTTTGTAGTATTCATTTCTTCTGTAATGATACATGTCAGGTGTATCTCCAAGCCTTTGAGATTGACCTTTGGGCCTGTCTTTTTCTACATTGTATCCCCTTTTGGCGGCTTCTTCAGGACCACTTGTATATGGGGCAAAAAAATCACGCTCAACTTCAGAGTCCCTTCGTGTGTTGAATACTTTATCTTGCATCGGTACTCGATCACTTACAAATGGTTCATACATAAATTCACCAGTAGGTGTAGTGCCTTTCATACGTTGCAAAATATCTTCTGCAATCTTTTTATGTTCTTTTCGTGGATGGGCACCATATTTTCCATAATTGAACTGGCTAAGCCTTCCCCCTTGTTCAAAATCTTTTTCATAATCCATTGTAGCAGTTCTCAACTCTTTTAAAATCTCTCTTTTCATCAATCGATCTGGATGTGTTGGTTTTTTCAGAAGTTTATCAGGGTGTCTGGCCAACAACTCTTGAATTTCTTTTTCTTTTGGATCGATTGTTCTTAAATAGTTTTCAAGTCCAAAATCACTTGGGAGCATTTTTTTGGGATCTGACATTATAATTTCCTTAGTCCATTTCGTATTTCAAATCTAACATTTCCATCTGTGCATCATAGTCATCCATCATTCGTGATCTTTTCCGACGATATTGTTTCATTTTTTCCTCATATTCTGCCAAACGTTTGTTGTATGCGAGTCTTTTTTCGTTACTCCCTACAGCAGATACAGCACCAGTTTCTGTTTGGAAAAATTGAGCAACTGCTTCTCTATGACGCTCTTTGGGATGCGCACCATATTTTCCATATAATTGACTGGATTTACGGCCCCGTGTTCCACCAGTTTCAAAATCTTTTTCATATTCAGAAGTAGCATTTTGAATTTCTTTTAGAATTTCCCTTTTAATTAATCGATCTGGATGAGTGGGCTTTTTTAATACAAAATCTGGATGTTTAGCCATTAAATCACTAATCGCTTGTTTTTTTTCGGCGGCACGTTCCATCGGAGACATATCTATTGGTAAAATTTGTTCTCCAATTTCACCCCGTTCAATTTTTTTCATGTAGTTTTCAAGTCCAAAATCACTTGTAAGCATTTTTTTGTGATCTGCCATTATGTTTTCCTTAGTTCAGCTAAAATCATCTGAACTGTTTCAAGTTGTTTTTCAGGTGGTTCGGTTTGTAAAGACTGATCAATAATTTGTACAAGTTGTGGGTTGTCTTTAAATATTTCTTTAAGTTCCATCAAAGCCTGATCAGGTGGCATTTGTTCTAACTTTGCCAAAATATTTTCTACACTTGCACTTTCCTCTGCCGGAGCCGGGGCCTGTTCCTGAGCCGGAGCAGAACTTGGTTCCTTCTGTTCTTCAGGCTCTTCTTCTTCTAATTTTGAAACCTGACTTTGAATATAATCTGGATGCAAATTTGGTGGAAACTTGAACCGCTCATGCATGGTAACAAGAAGTTCATTGGCAACAATCCCCATAGGGCCACCCTGAAAAGCCATATCGTTAAGTTGTAAAATCCTGTCCATAAGACCAATAAGATTGGCTCGTAAATCTGCATCAACTTGTGGAGAACGGCCAGCTTCTGAAAATCCAATCTCAAAGTCTGAATGCAAATCCTCAGCTACAACTTCTAATATTTCACCTTGTGGGGTCCGTAGGTTGATGGTCCTTTTCTCTGTTCGTTCAGTCTCAACCTCTTCTCTTTCGTCTTCAGTTTCTTCTAAAGGATCTTCAGTCCCTTCAGGTGGTTCATGGGTATATCCTTTTTCACCCAAAGCAATATGATCAGCATGCTCATTAGCAATCTCTGCCTGACCAGTCTCTGGATGATACATGGGATGAGGCTCAAATCCTTCTTCTTCTTCAGACTTTTGGGACTTTTCATCAATGGCTTCTTCTTGTCTTTTCTCTTTTAAGTCAAACTTGTCTAACTCATTGCCTTCTTCATCTCTGTTTTGTTCAGCCCCTTCAGAGTCTCCTTTGTCATACATAGCAGCAACGTGAGCCGCCAAACACCGACGAAGGATTTCAAGTAACCAAATGTCTCTTTGTTCCGCATGTCTTCCAAACTCAGACTCAGTGTGCCGTTCAACTGCTCTAATTTCCTCAGCAGTCGCTTTGGTGACTTGGCCCAAAGC
>CEOT01001878.1_pt1 | contig 12638 bp, 3 predicted proteins | sample 530671 | NCBI WGS metagenome assembly CEOT01 (sample SAMEA2620852, study PRJEB7988) | marine metagenome | isolation source: saline water (ENVO:00002010), including | reverse complement strand
CCAAGCTCAAAAAGAAATATTTGAACAATATTTTTATGATTTAAACCAGTTTCAAAGAGTGCCGGGTAACGGTACTGTTTTTGCAGATGTTGATGATATGTTAGAAGAAAAATTACAAGTTTTTGAAACTGTAGCCAACCCACTTGACATAGCTAATTACGCTAGTGGTCAAACACCAAATCAAAAGCGTTTACCTAGTAATTTTTATAGACTCAAAAGTGTAAAGCTTAATTCAGTAGATGCTGAAATTATGAGAACAAAAGATTTTGAAAATATACTAACAGCACCACCTTTGCTTAGACCAACAGCCAGCAGACCAGTAGCAAACTTAAGTGGAAATATTTTAAGTGTCGTGGGTGGTCAAAGTGGTTTTGAATTACCAACAAATATAACTTATTTCAGAATACCAGTTAAAGTTTCTTGGGGTTATGTTCTTATAAACGAAAAACCATTATACGATGCAAACACAAGTAAAACTACACATTTTGAATTACACCCTTCAGAAGAAACTGAATTAGTTTATAAAATATTAAAGTTTGCGGGTGTTGCTATTCAAAGAGATGATATAATGAGAGCTGGTCAAGGCATGGAACTAGCACAAGTTCAATTAGAAAAAAAATAAATAAATGGCTTACTTAACAAATCAATCAATGCAAGATTATTATGATAGTGAAGATTATGGTAATTATCAATTTGTAAGTTTAAAAGATATAATTAATCAGTTTATGTTTGTTTATACTGGTGAAGATAAAATAATATCTAAAGCCAGTAGAACAGACGTAGCTTTTCACGCTCAAAGAGCGTTAGCAGAATTATCTTTTGATACTTTTCGATCTTGTAAATCAAAAGAAATAGTTTTACCCCCTACACTTCAAATGATACTTCCACAGGATTATATAAATTACACTAAAGTTAGTTTTGTAGATACTAGCGGTATAAAACATGTAATATATCCTACTCTTAAAACTTCTAATCCAAAAAAATATTTACAAAACGCAGAAGGTGATTTTACATTAAAAGCAACAGGCGATGTTTTAACAACTTCAGATACTATAACTTTAACTACGAGGCAAAACAATATTTTAGTAGGTATGAACGTTACTGGCGGTCTACTTCCTTCTGGTATAAACGTTTGGAGCGTAAAACACGAGTCTAACTCAACTATTATCAGAATAAGAGAAGGGGCTTCAGTTTTTACACCAACAACACAAGTACTTGGTGCTGAGCTTACTTTTACTTCTAGCGATAAAAATCTTATAAGAGAAAATTCAGATATACACGTTGTAGATTATACAAGTTTTAGCTTAACAGATAAAACGGTAACTTTTTCAAGTGCAAGTGATATATCTAATATAGAACCTGGTATGTATGTTTATAGCTCTGTATATCCCGCTTCTACAAAAGTTGTTAATGTTAATTCAAATATATTAACTGTAGATCAAGATCCATTGTCTTCAACATCTACTTTTTTTAGTGATGTTAATCAATTAGTTATTGCTAGTAGCTATAGAACAGATGAAGATTATAAAGACTCTACAACATGGGAAAACTATAAATCAAATACACCTTTTGAAAGAAGACAAGATGATTATATTGATGATATATATTGGACTTTAGAAGGAAATAGATATGGTATTGATCCTAGTCAGGCACAAATAAATGGTTCTTTTTATATTGATTGTGACGCTGGCAAAATACACTTTAGCTCTAATTTAAGTGGTGAAACTATAGTATTAGATTATATAAGCGATGGATTAGGTACAGAAGAAGAAATGAAAGTACATAAGTATGCTGAAGAAGCAATGTACAAGTGCATTATGTATTCTTTAGCAGCTGGTAGATCAAACATACCAGAATATCAAATAAATAGATTTAAAAAAGAAAGATTTGCTTCTGTTAGAACTGCAAAATTAAGATTATCAAATTTAAAATTAGAAGAATTAACTCAAGTGCTTAGAGGTAAGTCTAAGTGGATAAAACACTAGTAAATGCCAAATATTAAAAACAATTTTGCCGCTGGTAAAATGAACAAAGATCTTGATGAGAGACTTACTCCAAGTGGTGAGTATAGAGACGCTATGAATATACAGGTATCTACTTCTGACGATTCAGATGTTGGTACTGTTCAAAATATATTAGGTAACAAACTTTTAGATGGACAATCTGGTATACCATCTGGTTCTGTTTGTATAGGTTCTATTTCTGACGAAAAAAATGATTGTTTATATTGGTTAACAACAGAAAACTCTTTTAAATCAGCTTTTGAAGATGATAATCCAGATATTATAGTTGAACAAGGACCTAATCAGCAAGGGCAAGGAGATCCTTGGCCTGCAAATTATTTTGCACCACCACTTGATGATATAAATGGTACTTCAACTAGTTTTTTTAAGTCTAATTTTTTTACAAAAAAACGTAAAAATACTATATATAAAATACAAGAAATAGAAACAGATTTTAACACTTATGACTATGAAATTACACCTGTTTTTATTGACGATGCTGGTTTAATAGTAACCGCTTGGCGGTCCATGGGTACTGGTGCTATTGGTCAATCACAAACTGAATTAGCAAACGAATTATTTGCTAGTGGAACAGATAATTTAGGTAACACGTACACATGTACACAAGGTTCACCTTGTAACGCTTTTGACGTTGACATTTACAATGGTCATACTTCTTATGGTTTTATTAACAACGGTATGGGGTATGGTAGCAATAACGGACCTGTTCCAGGTGTTAAAACTAGTTTTCAACTAAATATATATGATGCTGCTGGTATAAGAATTGGAGATAAAGTTGAAGGTATTGGTTTTAATCCTTGGTCTGTATATTTAGGTGGCCCTGCGTATCAAAACTTTTTTCCAGAAGACACTGTTGTAACAGCTAAGCAGGTTATTTCAACATGGACCGATCATTCTGGCAATCAATATGAACACGCTGTTATTACACTTAACAAAGGTGTTTATGCGATGTGGTTTAACGCTATAGATGGCGTATTAGAGGAAAATTTACCATTTGTTTTAGGTCAAGGCTTACCAACAAGCGTTTTAGTTTCTCATTTTGTTTTTGATGGTAGTGTATTAAAATTTTCTCCTGAAAACCTAGTAACAGGTATTAATATTATTGACGATATGCTTTTCTTTACAGACAATAATACTGAGCCTAAAAAAATAAATATACCAAGATCTATAGAAGGTACAGACCCAAGTGGTGAAATACATACTAAATTAATTAATAGAGATCAAAACATAAGCTTTTCTAGTGATATAGACATTAGAGAAGAACATGTTACTGTTATAAAAAAAGCACCAACAAAAGCCCCTATTATAGATGTTAGTATTGGTAGAGATGAAAACTTAAACTACTCTGGAATAATATATACTACAGAACCAGGTTCTAGTGTTAACAGTTCTTTTTTAAACGGAAACCAAACACAATCAACAGCACAAAATTTTCAAAGTTTTTCTGTAGGTGATACTATTTATTTAAGAATAGAAGAAAGAACAGATTATACAAACGCTTTTAATAATCCAGCCAATTTTGCTTTTAACAGTGGTTATTCTTTCGAGTGGAACACAGCTCAAAATAGAGAGGTTGTTTTAAAAGAGTGCGATATAAATGACGGTACTTCAGTTCCAAGTTTACCTATTAAAGATTGGAGAATAAAAGGTATAGTTGTACCTTGGAGTGGAAATAATTTTACAATAACAAGCCCAACTGGTTTTGGATCAATACACCAGGTTGCTATAGAAATAACAGCTATAAATGATGCACCTCCAGTAGCTGATGCTATAATTAACGGTGGCGTTTTAAATTATACTATTGATCTTTTTGATAAATCAGAAAAAATATTTGAATATAAATATCCTAGATTTGCTTATAGATATCAATATGAAGACGGTGAGTATTCTACTTTTTCACCTTTTTCTGAGGTTGCTTTTGTTCCTGGTGGTTTTGATTATCACTCTAAAAAAGGATACAATATAGGTATGACAAATATGGCTGCTTCAATTGCTGTAAAAAATTATATACCAGAAGATTTACCTTTAGATGTTGTAAAAGTTGATATATTATACAAAGACGATGCCTCTCCAAATATATATTTAGTAGAATCAATAAGGCCTAATGATTCTCGTACCGTTGAAATAGAAGACGCAAGTGGTAGTATAACAAATATAAACTATTGGGATCTTAATGAATTTATTATTACAGACGAAACTGTTAGCGCTGTCTTACCGGCAAATCAATTATTAAGAACTTATGATAACGTGCCTAGAAAAGCCTTAGCTCAAGAAGTTTCTGGCAGTAGAATAATATATGGTAATTATTTACAAAATTACAATATAACACAAAGAGATGATAAAAAAAGTCCTTTTGTACCTAACTTTAAACACAGCTTAGTATCTTACCCAATAAATACAACTTTAAAATCTATAAAATCATTAAGAGAATATCAGTTAGGAGTTACTTTTTTAGATGAATATGGTAGAGAAACACCGGTGTTAACAAATCCAAACGGCTCTTTTAAAGTTTCAAAACAACAAGCTGTTGCAAATAACAGAATTAAAGTTGGGCTAAGAGACCAAGACTATCCTAGAAACATGAAGTTTTTAAAGTTTTATATAAAAGAAACTTCGGGTGAGTATTACAACATGGCTATGGATCGTTACTATGATGCTGAAGATGGCAACATGTGGTTGGCTTTTCCTTCTTCTGATAGAAATAAATTAGATATAGATACTTTTTTAATATTAAAGAAAGGAGTAAGCTCAGATACTCTTGTTACTGAAAAAGCTAGGTACAAAATATTAGCTATAGAAAACGAAGCTCCAGATTACATTAAAACAAATAGAGTTGTTGTTTCTGCTGAAACTCACAAGCATATAATAGAAGATACTGATCCAAGTAGTGGTACTTTTGGTACTTTTATAAACAACACTGATAGACTTTTTGGAGACACACTTGATGAGGTCCCTGTTGAAGGCGGTGTTTCTTTTAAAATGTCTTGGAGTGCTGGCTTTGATAATGGTACTGGTAGAAATTTAGAAACAATATTAGAAAAAGAAGCAGGTGAGCCCGGAGCAGAACTACATGTTGACTTTGTTAACACTATTAACGGTGAAACTTCTGCTAGATATAAAATAGCCGAGATAACAGCAGATAGAGATTCTGTTACTGGAGAAGCCGAATACTATTTTATAAGAGTTGAGGATACTTTTGGTACTGATGTAAACTTTATGCTTGACAATCCTTCTCAACCAAATAATGCTACTGAAATAAGAGATCGTATAAAGGCCAGAGTATGGAAATACACGGTTGTTAACAAGCCTCAATTTGATGGTAGATTTTTTGTAAAAATATTTGTAGACGAAATATTTCAAAAACATATAAAAGCAATATTTGAAGGTGAAATAGAATACGCTGAACTAGCTCAGAAAAAAGTTTATCATATGCCTAACCATAATATATATATGGAAAGAATGAAGCATATTGTTGGTTGGGCTGGTGGTAAAAGTTCTGAATCTATAACGGGTAGTGATACACATTATACTGTTGGTGATACATCTGCTCTTGGTAGATATATGGCTTATTTTCAACCTATGAGAATGTATACACAAGCCCATCATGATTCTAGGGCTGGTGGTGGTCACGCTGACATTGCATATGACGCTTATAGCAATTCGTTTACTGTTGGTGCGCAGGGTTATAATAGACTACTAAGAACAAATTATGCTGGTATTGCTGCATATCCATATTACACTTATAAATGGTCTGTGCCTGGAAGATGGTATATAGATGAATCTACTTATTACGCTACTAGATACAATGATGATTTTTATGATGAAGGTTGGATTAATAAGCCAGGCGGTGTTAATAGTAGTGGTATTACAAATTATAATGTTCAATCAAGAGTACACTTATCTTTTGGCGGTATTACGGCTGGTACAAGAGAATATTTTGACACAGACACTGTTTGCATTGCTGATATAAATTTGTATTCAAGCGTAGATGGTCATAATGAAAATATTAATGAATCTTATTTAGATAGTGGTGGTAGTATACATTTTACAGGAGACGATGTTTATGATCTTCAGTCTTCTACTATTAGAAAAGTAACTACTGAACCAGGTAGTCAAGGGTTTTTTAATATAACTGGTAGTAATAGTATTTACAGCAACGCTCTTGCGCCTAACGATAGACATGAAGATCAACACAACTTTGCTGGTAAATTAAATTCAGGATTTAGATTTAGATGGGAAAATAATCCTTATGGTACTGTGCATGAAATAGTTGGTAGTGTTGACCAATTACAACTATGTAGAAACCCTAAAGCAGGTACTAACTCAACAATTAACCATGCCCCTAGTTCTCAAGGTTGGGGAAGTACATCTACTCTTGATAGCAATGAAAGAATAAGTCTTTATAGGCCAGCAAACTTTTCAAAAAAGTTTAGTTATAATGTAGAGCCTTCTATGAGTGTTTGGGATCCTACTCATAGCTCGAACAATCTTGTTCCAGGCCCAATACCCAACGGTGTTAAAATGGGTAACAATGATAATCCAATAACTTTTTTAGAAGGTAGAGAAATAAAATTAACAGGTACTCAAAGAATAACACAAAGTCAAGTTGGCGCTAACATGAACAACAAGCCTTATATTAGAGTAGATAATATTACTGGTTTTTGTGATAATTCAGAAACACCACAGGTTATTACTCAACAACAATATCTAATAACAAACTTTAACGATGCTACTGGTGCTCCTGATCATGATAATTTACTTGTTGAGTCTATAAAAGAAGTGGGTGCAAATGAATATATAATATTCATAACTGGTTATTATAAAAGATTAGAACAAAGTGATTTTCCTAGTTCTGTTGGTAGTACTGACGAAGTTACTCTTAGACAGGCCTGTATGAATGGTATTTCACCAGAAGCAGCAGAATCCTTAAACATGGATCCTGCGGTACAAAGTAATTATAAAACAATAGGTTCTGTTGGTTATAACATACAGTTTGTTGATGAAATATTTCCAGACGAAATACTACCTGAAAAACCAGCCATTTGGGAAACAGAACCAAAAGAAACAAAAGATCTAGATATATATTATGAAATAAGTAAAAGTATACCTTTGTTTTTAGATGACACTACTATTAGAACTATTATTGAAAACGGTTCTTTTGTAAGTACAAATGATACCACAGATGCTAGTGGTGTTATTATAAATCATTTAGATCCAAACACAACGGTAGTTAATGCTTATGATAATGTTATAGAGCTATCACACTCTGCGGTTTTTGATCCTACAGATCCAGCTGTTGGTTTAATACCTGAACAAGTTTTTCGTGTTGAAAACGCGGATGGAACTAGTTTTGGCGTTGAAGCTGTTGAATATTTAAGTATAAATGTTACTTATCCTAACATTGATCACATTGTATTAAATCCTTCTTTATATAATAGTAACCATAGACTTAATTGGCATAATTGTTATTCATTTAACAATGGTGTAGAATCTAATAGAATAAGAGACAACTTTAACACTCCTTTTATATCTAATGGTGTAAGAGTTTCTTCTACATTAGAAGAGAAATATGAAGAAGAAAGAAGAAAATATGGTTTAATATACTCGGGGCTTTATAATTCTGTTTCTGGTATAAATAATTTAAATCAATTTATTACCGCTGAAAAAATAACAAAAGATGTAAATCCTATATATGGTAGTATTCAAAAACTATTTTCTAGAGATACTGACTTGGTTACAATGTGTGAAGATAAAGTTTTAAGAATATTAGCAGATAAAGACGCTGTATTTGAGGCAGACGGTAATGCTCAATTAACTTCAACAAATAGAGTTTTAGGTCAAACAGTTCCTTTTGTTGGTGAATATGGTATATCTAAAAACCCAGAAAGTTTTGCTTCTGAATCTTATAGAGCTTATTTTAGTGATAAAGTTAGAGGTGCTATTATTAGATTATCTAGAGATGGTATTACTCCTATATCTGATCACGGTATGAAAGATTGGTTTAGAGATAATTTAAAGCTTACAAGCACGATACATGGTAGTTTTGATGATAAAAAAGATGAATACAATATAACCTTAAGATATCCTGGAACTATAAAAGAAACTGCAAAAAAGAAAAACGCAACTGTTTCTTTTAGAGAAGATGTTAAAGGTTGGGTTAGTTTTAAATCTTTTATAAAAGAACATGGTGATAGTTGTGCTAATAACTATTACACATTTAAAAATGGTAAAATATACAAACATCACGTTGAAGGTGAAGATTACAATACTTTTTATGGTACGCACACAGATTCTAGTTTTATTACTATTTTTAATGATGTTCCAGGAAGTATCAAATCTTTTAAAACTTTAGATTACGAGGGTACTCAATCAAAAGTAGATGTTCAACTAAATGTTAGTGGTGGTGTTATAGATGATGGAGAATATTACAACTTAGACGAAAAACCTGGTTGGTATGTTGAAAGTATAGAAACAGATCAAGATGTTGGTAGCTTAAACGAATTTATTAAAAAAGAAAAAAAGTGGTTTAACTATATTAAAGGAAAAAGCTTGTTGGTTGCAAATTATCAAGCTCTTGGTTATGACGGGGAAAACTTTGCACACCAAGGCTTAGGTACTTTAGCTGTAGACGCTTATGATACTGAAGTATATGGTTGTATGGACCCAACAATGTTTAACTATAATCCAAACGCAACTATTAATCAAATAAGTGCTTTTAACTTTACAAGTGATCCTTGTATTCCATTTGTTTATGGTTGTATGGATAGCTCTGCCGCAAACTATGATCCAAATGCTAATACAGATGATGGTTCTTGTCAGTATCCTGGCTGTACAGATGGTACATATGTTAATGGTTGTGGTGTAGGTTGTAATGGAGCTATTAACTATGATCCAAACGCTAATGTTGATGACGGATCTTGTATTTATTGTGTGCTTGGTTGTACTGACCCAACAGCATTTAATTACGACGCTATGGCTACATGTGACGATGGTTCTTGTATACCTGTAATAATGGGTTGTACAGATAACTTTAATAACAATGTTGTTAACTATGATCCTGCTGCTAATACGGATGATGGTTCATGTGATTACTATGGCTGTATGGATTCTCTTGCTGACAACTTTTTACTTTCTGGACAAGATAATGGATGGAATGTTACAAACCCAACTACTGGTGAAAACGTATTATGTTGGGATAATCAAAATGCTAGTAATCCAAGTGAAAATATTTATCCTTTTTCAATAACTTTAAATTATCCTTATCCAGGCCCTACGATTGATTATTTAACTAACACTAACCAAAACCCTAATTGTACTAACTGTCCTATATCTTATATACCGCCATGTGCAACTATAGATGATGGTAGTTGTACATATCCACCAACATCTGGTTGTTTAGATGCTACCGCTTGTAATTATGATCCAAATGCTACTTTAGCGGACTATTGTCACTATTGCGCAGATCCTACAGCGCTGTTTTATGATTGGGCAGATTTAAGTGGTTTTAATGCATCTAACTGTAACAGCGGTTGTGTAGATTGTCCACCTATAACTGGTGTTACAATAACAAACGTAGATCACACTGGTTGTACAATAACTTGGGATGTTCCTGATGTACAGTTTTTACAAAATATGTCTGCAAGTGGAAATCAAATAAATGGTACGGGTGTTTGGCGTATAAAAGTTCACTGGGGTAGTCCTAATTTTTCACCTCCTTATGATCCTAGCTCTGGTCAAGGTGGTAGTACACCAGTTTCTGGATATATAGAATACTCTCCTTATGATCTTACTTTAAACAACGGTGTTTATATAACAGACAATGGCAATGGCACTCACTCTATAGATGTTTCTTTTGGAGCACCAGGTATAGTCATGGGTAATAATTTTATACCTAACACAACTTATGTTGTTGCTGTTGATGTTATGTGTCAAAATGATGCTAGAAATCATCCTATCGCTCCTAACAATGCTTCTTTACAATACTCAAATAACTTACAAAGTAATCTTGATGGAGCGTCGCAAAACTCTTTACCATCATTTACAATACCTACACCGCCACCACCACCTGTTTATGGTTGTACTGACACTAACGCTATAAATTATGATTGTGATTCTAGTAATGTATTTGGTTATACTTGGCCAAACCCAGGTTCAATTATGACACAACAGCCACCTTGTAACGATGGTGTGACTGTTGATGATGGTAGTTGTATCATGCCTGTTTATGGATGTATAGATGATGGTTATTGTACAGATGGTGTTAATCCTACTGGTTATGGAGGTTCTTATCACTGGTGTTCTAACACCTCGCCTCACGATAGCTCTAATAGTTATGCAAGTCCTTTTAATGGCATTGCTGCGGACAATTATGATCCAAACGCAAATACTGATGATGGATCGTGTAAGTATATCGGTTGTACAGATCCAAACGCGTGTAATTACGATCCTTTATATAACGAACCTTGTTTAGATGATAATGGAACTCCAAATGGTACTGTTGGTAATGGTTGTTGTGGTGGTTGTGGTGATCCTTCAGCCATAAATTATAATGGTGTTACTAATTATGGTTGTACAGGTAACTGCGTAATGTGTCCTTGTTTAGACAATACCACGGGTGCGGGTGCGATTAATGATAATTTAATTGTAGATCCTGTGTATATGACTGGAAACGGCGCATTACTTGATACAAATGATGGTCAAACTTACATGCCAATAACAATAACGTTCCAGTTTCCTAGTGGCTTTGACTTTAGTCTTCTTGATACTGTAGGTCCTAATTATAATATTAAATTAAGATATAGAAACTTGTCAACTATGATTTTAAATACAGTACAAATACCTGTACCTACTAGTTATAATTTAACTAATAGTCCGTTTACGGTTACTTTTCCTGCTTACAATAGCAGTACTAATCCAGCATTTTCTCCTCAGTTAGATATAGGTACTAGTTATGAGTTAGACTTTTATGTTGGTTGCCCAACAGATTATAATCAATATATGACAGCTTCTGCTTGTTCTGGAGACACTGTATTTACACTACCTTCAGTTATTTAAAATAAAAAAAAATGATACATATAGCTTTAACATTTGATTCAATAAACGCCTCTGCACAAGTTGGTGATTTAGTTTTTTATATTGCATCTACTAATTCTACTGGTGGTTTTAATTATAGCAATGCAGTACCAATTTTTTTAGGTGAAATAATGTCTATAGAAGGTAACGTTATAGAGGTATTGTATGATAATATAAATAATCCAAACCCTAAACCTTCAGCTGGAGCTTACATTATGTTTGCTAAAGATAAAAAAATAAATAATAATGATATGAAAGGCTATTATATGTCTGCTCATTTTAAAAACAACTCAAAAGATAAAATAGAATTGTTTTCTGTTGGATCGCACGTATCAGAAAGTAGTAAATAAAAAAATAAAATATGTCATATCACGCATCATCAAGAAGAATTTCAAGTACTAGATCTACAGAGCGACCTACGCGACGAAGAACTCGTGTTTCTACGCCTGTAACTCAAGAAGAAGAACAAGAAATTTTAAACGAAGAAAATAATAACACAACTGAAGACACTGGTGTTATGTTAAGAGGTGGTTATAGTTCTGGCCCTACGCTATTAAGTGACGATATACAAAAGCAACCTAGGGTAGCAGGTTGTGCTCAAGAATTTAATAATGATCCTAATTCTCCAGACTATGGGTGTTATCATATGCCTTATTACGCTGGAACTGGTGGTCAATATGACAATCCATTAAACTATAGCCCTAACAACAGTGGCTGTCCAAACGCTTTTGGCGTTCCTTCTTATGGAAATATTGACTGTTGTCAATGTGATACGCCTCTGGGAACTGAAAAAAGAGGCGGTGGTACTGGACAAGCGGTATTACCTGATGGTACTGTAAAAGAAGTTATATATGGTTGTGCTGTTTTAATTAACAATGATCCTAACTCTCAATATTATGGTTGGTATGCTTACAACTATTATCCTGGTAACCCAGGTTGTGATGATGGTACAAATTTTCCAAATCCAAATGATACTAGTTGTTGTAACTGGGATATATTGTTAGGAACACCAAGATTAGCCGGTGACGGTGTTAGCGTTGCGCCAAGGGGTTTTCATTATATGCCAAATGGTAGTTTAATGTCTGATGAAGAGCACTTAGATGAAATAATAGAAGAAAACAAATTGAAAGAATATATTATAACAGATTTTTATATTGATACAAATGATATATCAGAAGATGGTGATATAAGAAAGTATGTGTTAAGCGGTAATGATGAAGCTATGTATAGCATAGAAGCTTATGATGCTGATGGTAATTATTATAATTTTGAAACACAAACATGGTCAAGCACTGAATATAGAACAAGAGCTGTTAAAATAAAAACAAAAAGTGAGGGTTTTATAAATTTTTCTACAGTAGCTAGTAAACTTCATTTGTTTACTATAAACGTTTACGCTGAGCAAAAAGAATGTTCTTTAACTAGGTTTACACCACGTGTAGAAGTTAGAAATGCAGATAATACTATTAATGAAAATTTATCAACAGGATCTGATACTTACATTTTAACAAAACAAATATATCAAAGTGTTGCTAGAGCTTT
>CEOT01001808.1_pt1 | contig 12699 bp, 9 predicted proteins | sample 530671 | NCBI WGS metagenome assembly CEOT01 (sample SAMEA2620852, study PRJEB7988) | marine metagenome | isolation source: saline water (ENVO:00002010), including | reverse complement strand
TTGATCGTCCAGTGATTGATCCCAGTACATCATCTGATCATGACGCTAATACTCAAACTCCACACACGCTGACAACGAAAGACTTTTATACAGACTGGAAGATTGAGTTCCGTCAGTACTACCTGCCATCCGACTGTATCGAGGTGCTTGGTATCGTAGATCGTGGGCTGAAGTTGTCTGTTCATACGCAAACTCAAGTCGGAACGAGCAACTCAAGTACGATTGGCACGTCAGTCAATACGGCACCTGATCGTGGTCGTATCATTTTCATTGATGCTGCTAAGGAAGAGCACCTCTACCTGGATAGAGACAGTACAGGTGATCCTGTCATTGGAATCGAAGGTATGGCAGTACACCTCGATGCTCCGATGGTTCCCCCTACAATCGAGGCAGTGTGGACTGGAAATACTGATTTCACAGAAGATAGTACAATCCGATCAAACGGTAGGCTGAAGGGCGGAGATACTTACGAATACTGCTACACGTTTGTGTATGCGGGTGTGGAGTCTCCCCCCTCGCCCGTAACTCGAGTCACGCTTTCTGATGAGCACGACAACTACTTTGCGATCATTGGTAGCCAATCAGTTGAAGGTGCATTCAAGAGAGATGGACGTTGGGGTCCGACTGGAATTGGTGATCCAGATCTACTCGACGATTTGAGTTCATACGACAGTTTGATCGGAGGATCAGCTGATGACGAAGCAGATACGGTTTTTCGTCTGACTGGTAGGGTCAAGAGATTTTATCGGAGGAAGGCTTTCCCTGACGGGCAAAAGACGAACAACAATGGGATGTTCGGAGGCGCCGAGAGGACTGACTCAGGTGACTTTACGATGGGCAGAAGCCAAGGGTACCAGCGCTGGCTTCATATCGGAGATCATTTTACGGACGACCCGTGCATTGATATCGGCAGGACACAAAACAGGTGGAGTACTCCTGCAGACTCTGCTGATTTCGCTGAAGCGTTCCGATCCAGCATGCCTGTTTTGGGATGGCCACAAGCTTACTTCTTGGAGCAGGGGTATTGGACCTACCACGACGGGGAACTGTCCAAGCTGAAGGTTCTTGATGAGCCTGGCCCACATCAAACACTTCGCGTGTATCGACCTCCAAGCCAAGACATGGACATTGAGATCAGGTATCTCTCTCGTCCGAAGCGCTTGGTAGCAGATGCGGACACCCCGGAGTGGCCAGTCCAATATCATCATCTGCTGGTATACATGGCCCTCGCAGACATTTGTCTTCAACATGGGATGAACACGCAGTCTCAACTTTACGAGCGTAAGTCAATTGAACTACTCGATCGTATGAAGCAGAAGTACTTGTCGCGTACGAATAGAAAGTACATTCGTAGAGGTTTCGATAGAGTCGTTTTTGCAGGTGAACGCTTCGGCATCCCCACAAAGGTGTGATTGATGGATACGCAGACGCTCCAAGTTTTTAGTCTTCGTGGAATGGATGAACGATGGATCGTTCAACCTCAAGATGCCCTTTTCATCGAAGACATGACATGGACATCGAACGACTCTTGGAAGACGTCAGGTGGTTTCTTTCAAGTGTACAAGCCTGATCCATTTTTGAAGGCTTCGAATCAAGCATCGTTGGAGATGGTCAACGTCCTGCCACAAGATGAGATCTTATATTCTTTCTCAGATCACGTTGTCGGTCGTAGAACTGATTCTTTGACTACAGACTTTATCGTTGATCCGAGTCCGTCAGGAGAGTCTACACCATATGCGAGATTCCCAAAGATAAAGTCACTGCATTGGTTTGCTCAACACAATGGAGCTCGTCAATGGTTGATGATGGAAACTCAAAACGGTGGTCCTGGTTCAGGGCTTTTCGGGGAGTCATACGAAGATACCCCCGTGGATGAGCACGGTGTTCCAACGCCAAACGGAACTCTATCGTTGAAGTTTTTTGCTGGGTCAAAGGTAAGGCAATCTTATCTTGACTTTGACGATGCTCCAGTGACGTTCGAACCTACCGAAAGAATATTCGAGTACGGCCCTGAACCTGGAGACACTCTGCGATCTATCGCACACAGAAAAGAAAACATAGTGTCACCAAAGACAAATTCTCAGTCATATGGTGGTAGAATTTACTTCGTCAACGGTAATGACGACCCTATTGTGTTTGATGGTCGATTCGTAGAGCGGGTCGGATTCTTCGAGAAGCCACCGCCTCCGACTGGATTGCCCTCAAACAATGAGGATGCATTCACTTTTCCGTATGCAGAGGGTCATTTTTACTTCCCGAATAGCAGTAACGCGACGGTGCTAGTGACCAAAGCTAATGACGACGAGTATTTCGCTGGCGTTGGAAATACGGGAACGGGCTACAGTTCCGAAGATTTTTTCGCATACGATGAAACGGACACACCTAACAGATGGTCCAAACATCAAAAACCTAAACATACTTGGTACACTGCTCACAGAGATGTTCCATACTGCGGCATTGGATCAACAAGTACGGCAACCATCGGAGCTGGTGAGTACAAGTTCGACTTCGAAGCCAAGGACGACGTCAATGATGCCATGAAGTATTTTGATGTCATTAGGATGAGAATGGAGTTCTACGGAGCAGAACAGATTGAAACAAGAAAATGTGGATACCAGTACAAGGTCACATACGTAAATGAAAGAGGTCAAGAATCAGAGCCCTCTGATAGCAGTCGAATCGTTACAGTTGAGAACGGCACTGGTGGCAAAAAGAACGCATCTCATGGCAAAGGCGCGATTGCGGTAGCCATTTCGATTGGACCAAAAGAATGCTGTGCTAGGAGGATTTACAGAACACGAAACGTTTTCGACTCAAACGGAGACTTGTACACCACAGGTGATCAACGGTCGTTTTACTTCTTGGCTGAAATCCAAGACAACATGACCGACACGTATTTGGATTTCAATCCTGATACTTCTTTGGGTGAACTTCTCGACACAAGAAACTTCGGTAACTTCCCTCAAAATACAAATACGATTGGTGTTTTCAAGAACACTATGTTTGCAGCTGGAGAAAACTCCAACGAGGTGAGATTTTCGGCACCTTTGTTTCCCGAGGTTTTCCCTAAGGACAATGTACTCCAAGTCGGTGATGACGATGGTGGTCCAATTACAGGTATGCGGACAACCAAGAATGCATTGGTAGTCTTCAAGAACAGAGGGATCTACTTAATCAAGGGTGATCCTCTAAAAGGATTTTTTGCTCAAACACTGAACAGAGATGTAGGATGCATCGCTCCAGACTCAATCGCAGAGGTTCCAGGTTTGGGGTTGGCGTTCTTGGGTGAGGGGTCCGTTTATCTGCTGGAGGGGGCACTGGAGAACACAGGAACCCCAACTGGCGTTGTAAACATCGGTGCTGAAATACCCAATCAACTCGAGCGAATAAACATGTCAGCTGCATCTAATGCGTGCGGCGCAGTGTATCTAAAAGACAAGGAATACTGGCTGAGCTTGCCAATTGATGGTTCATCAGAGAACAACGTATGCTTCATTTATCACTATGAGGTTGGTTCTTGGAGCGTCAGGCGGAACTTCCCGATCGAGTGCATGGTGGTATCAAAGGATCACCGTGGGTACTTGTTCATGGGTAGCCATGATGATCGTAATGTTCATAAAGCAGGACTTCTTGTATACAGTAGAGGCACTTACACTAAAGGATATGAGGCCGAAAGAACGTACGCTAGAATAGAAACACCTGCGTTGGTAGAGATTTTTGACGACGAGACTTATCCAGAAAGATCCGAGTTCAAAGCAGTTCCTGTCTCGCCATCATATGAAACCGTGTCCAACGACTACGGGTCCTTGTTCACCAGCTTCAGACCTGCCCACATCATGGCTTACGCCGTCGCATATGGGAACAACAGACTACAAGTAGACACCAGGGTCAATCGATCCATACGGAAGATACGCCCATCTATTCAGTCTGCTGAGCAGCAAGATCCAAACGATATTAGTGCAGTGTATGGAACTGCAAGGTTTGATAGCACGGAAAAGCAAGGCGACATCTGGACGGAATATCGACCTACTGTCATCAGATATGATGTCTCGACATCCCACAAAGGCCCAGTACGTGAGATGTCAGTCACGTTTGCCGCACTCGACTCAAACAAGATTCAAATACTTGGTTACGACGTAGAAGCTAAGGTTGGAGAGCAGAACAAGATCAAGCCTCTCAACAAAGCCTTGAAACCAAGTAGGAGATGACATGGCTTGGAGATTTCCTCAAGAATACGCCAGAGATGGTGATGTGATCGAGCCTTCGGATTGGAGAACCAATCTGAATGAAACCTTGTCAGAATTGAATGGGTACTTGGATCGTGACAATCTCAGAGAAAAGTTTATCGGCGCAGAGGGCTTCGAAAGAGAAACTTTTACCTTGGTCAGATCCAACCACCCTAATTCAGAACAATCATTCTTGTTCAATATGGAAGAGGCCGGGTGGCTAAAAGAAACGATTGTCATTCGAGACACTCAGACGTATTCAAACTCTCCTCAACAAGTAGGTATGCATCCCTACTACATCAATGTGGATGTGTTGGAGATGGACCGATACGGCACATCCCCTCTGCCTTCAGTGGTGATTTCTCCAAACACTTCTGGATTGTTGATCGCTGAATTCTCGGGAACCGTTGATTGGGTCGGCAAATCCAGTAATTCAGCTCAGACTTCAGAGAGTGGCGGATTGACACATCCAGGCATCTCAGAAGAATATTCCTACTTTGCACCTCAAGACAAAAAGTACAAGCAGCTGTCTGCTTTCATTCAATGTTCTATGTGGAGACTCACCGTAGACGGACAAACTATTGCTGAGACTGGTCCGATAGGAAATGAGTATAGCAGTCACCCGATATACCTCTGCGGAGCGACTCCAGTCACAAATAGAGATCAAATCAAGGTCCAACTCGAGGGCAGATTTGTTTGGTATTCCCCAGGCACAAACAGTTTCAAATCAGCTTCTGGGTTCGCTCCGAAAGCATTGAAAAAAGACGATGATCAAGGCGTTAGAACAGACTGCGTTTTGAGTTGTCCAAATCTCATCGTCACGTTCAGGAAGAGATAATGAGCGATCCAATCGAGAAAAAAAATCATCTTCAAAGAATCAACATGCCGTCTTTAGTAGAGGGTGAGGTTCTTAAAAAGACACACATTACAAATGTTTTCGATAACACGGAGTTTGAAAACGCAGCAGATCTCGACTCTGTCAAAGCTTCGATTCGAGCCAATCAGATTAGGGAAGAAGGTCTAGACCCTATAAACATAAATGACATCAAAGAGGTTACCGCTTTTAGGCCTAAGCCCGGTGTTCGCACCAACAGATCAGTTATCATACCAATTAGCCCTCAGTGGACTGCTGTTGAAAAAGCTTCTGGTTTCAACAACAGTGATCACCCAAATCAAGCCGTTCTGAATATCGATTGGGATCCTGAAAAGCATACCCATATTGTTATTCGTTGCTCCGGCTCGCTGAGTACAGATACGACGCAACCAGGAGGGGGCCCATTATTCCTAGACAACTTCGATACCTTAAATCGTATATATCAAGTAGGATTACAAATTTCGGGCCCACGATTCGGCGTAGTCTCCGTCGACGAAGCCGAGCAAACAGGCTTTTTTCTCGAAGGTTCACCAATCGAAATTTGGCCATATCAAACGGTTAGATTGAACCCAGCATTCAGTAATCTTGGCACGACTGGTTTTTTGCCAAGTCCGATCGCATCTCACTTCGACAACGTGCGCGGTCTTTTCGAAGACGGCAGGCCGAAATCTGATGAGGACTTTCAAGACGATGTAATGTCGGCTCGAGCGAGTCGAGGTGCAAAGTTTGTGGGGGACAAGTCTGCCTTAGCTGAAAGCTACGTGCCTAAGGGCACTTGGGAGGAGTTTCTCTACGACAGGAGATCGGGACTCAATCAATCTTTCAACTTGATTGCACACGGGTCTAGTAAGAACGATCGCACTACTGGGGATCCTATTTCATCCAACTCATTTTACTTTAATAGGTCTGGCGTAATTTCAATCAAATTTATGATGAGAGTCAGTGGCAAACCCGATTCTTACACCAGATCTGAAACTCATTATCCACGTCTCAGTACTTTGTTTCTGAGTGCCACCGTTTATGGGAGATAGAATGGGATGGAGAGATGACATCACAGCAAGTAAAGTTCTGAAAGCTCGACACATCAATGAGGCATCTAGAGAGCTTAGCTATTGGGTCAATGGACAACTGACGTCTTACGATAGCAAAACGTCTGATTATGAGAGTACAACTGATGAACCCTTCGCAAAAAAAGGAGAGTTCACTTCCAGAGAAGTATTTAAACCAGATTTCTTCGGGTCTCCATCTCCTAGGATGGTCGCAGACTCAGGATTGTGCATCTACAGAGACACAGATCAAGATTGGTCAAAGGGTGCAGTCTTTAACTCGAACTCGACCGGATCCGGTAGCAGCGCAATACCAGGATTGTCTGGTTCGATCAGACTCAGAGAGCGGTCACTCGTCAACATTATGGCCAGCTTCTATTGTTTTGAACTGGGAGGAGTGGGCTACGTTCAAGAGCAACTAGCAGATGTAGGATCCAATTCATTTTTGAACCATGAATCTTACGGATTGGAGAGTAAACTTGCTGGAAGAGCCTTTCTACAAGTTGATGGTGCAACAAAATTTGCTACCGCTAGACCTGTACATGTTGGCATGGTAGGAAGCCGAAGTAGCCTTCCGAAAACCTTGGAAAAACTCGATAGTAGAAACAGACACGGTATGTATGTCAACAAAGGTGAACTATTGATTCCAATGATCAATAGAAAAGTTCAGAACATACACTTCCAGACTGAACTAAACGCCGGAATTCATCATATAGGCGTGATTTTCGAAGGCGCTCAAAAGATGAATGAGCCATCGTATCCTGCGGTAAATTACTGGTATGGGGACGAGGATGGATATCTAGAGGTATTCGGGCACCCAATTGAAGAACAGGTCAAGCTGACGAGACACAAGAATGTTTTCTTCCTGTCTCGTAATTTCATAGTGGATGCTTACGCGATAGAGGACCGCTATCAATCTAGTTTGAGCTAAGGTATATTTTCACGAGCGGAGATGACATGGCTGACGAATACGACGAGTATATATCCGCAGCAGGTTCTGCAGGAGCAGCTGAAGGCCGAGCTGCTGGTCGTGCTCAAGGTGCAGCTACTGGCGGCGCCTACGGCACTGCTGGTGGTGCCGTTTCTGGTGCTGTTATTGGTTCATTTATTGCTCCTGGTATTGGCACTGCTATTGGTGCTTCAATCGGATCTACTCTGGGAGGAGCATTAGGTAGCATTTTTGGCGGCAAAAAGGGCGCCAAGAAAGGTGCTAGGCGTGGTCGATCACAAGCACAAAAGCAGGCGGCAAAACAGTTTCAAAAGAACTACGAGCAAAAAAAGAGACGCCAAGTAGCCAGTGAAAAACAGGCGCGTGCTGACATTGAAAGGGCTAACCTTGCTTCCAAGCAGACTCGCGGCGTCACAGATGCGGCGTTGCTTGCCCAGTCTATGGCACCACCAGAGGCCTCAACATCTACAGGCTCTACTCAGATAGATCGCTTCGAACAAAGATACTTCGGATAAGAACATGGCAGATCCAGAAACAAAGTCAGAAACTGAAAAGGAAGACGATTTCGTCTTCGACCCAAAGACGGGTGACTATAAGCCTCGCACCATCAGTCCTGAACTGTACAAACAACAGAAGAAAGCACAGACGCGACAAGCTACTACTGCTGGTATTGTCGGCTTGGGCGCAGAGCTTGCTCAATTTGCTGTTGGAACGAGCATATTCAGTGACCCAACCATCAAGGCTGCGGGTCAAGAAAAGGCTCGGCTAAAAGCGGAACTGGAAAAAGGTCCAGATTTGCTCTCAGAGGGCGAGAAGCAAGAGAGGCGAAGTGCAGCCCTCGCGCCCATTGAACGGCAAGCAGAAGCCGCTCAAAGACGCGCAGAAGCCGTCTTGGCATCGACTGGTCAGACCGGCAACATTCGTAGTCTTTTAGCAGCAGGCGATGTGGCTGCCGGACAAGTTGCTCAACAGCAACTCGAGACTGAAGCAGCGATAGCGGCAGAAGACGTTCGACGAGGCGAGGTCAAGAAGGCTGAAGATGAAGCCACTCGACAACGTATCGACTCTATCGATGCGATGATGCTTGAACTACGAAACAAGTACATTCGAGAGCCTCTACACAAGTTCATTGCTGATGCTGGCAAGGTAACAGGCACGCTCTTGGCCTATGCACCGGCACGAACGATTGACAATCAGGTCGCAAGGCTACGTGAAGCAGGCGTGCCTGAAGACAAGATTTCTGAGTTCGTAAGTTACGCTGAAAAGAACCCCGGTAAGAATCGCAAGGTGTTCCGCGAGTACCTAAATCGTGATTACTCACAAGATACGACTACTGCTGAGGATACGACAGCAGCACCTGCAGCGCCTACAGAGCCGGTGCCTGTAATGAACTGGAAGGACACATCACCTGGTAAGTACGGTGGTGTGGAGTATCGCTTGGGAGAAGACAACAAGATTCGGTACAACAGTCCAGATACAGGAAGAGAGATCGTCGTTGAACCCGGCACAAAGGCATATGAAGCGATCATGGAGATTCGCCCAGAGCCTGAAGTGCCTGAAGCTGCTGAGCAAGCTCTTACGCCAGATCAGATTAAAGAGAAAGCTCTGGAGGCTCAGGAAAGCGCACAACTTGAGCAGCGTGTAGGTGAGACTGTCGAAGAGGCTTTTCCTGGAACACAGTCCGAGTTCCTGTTCGGCGAGGATCCCCTTGCCGGTGGTCCAGCACAGCGAAACCAACAACGAGTCAAAGAGATCTACGAGAAGAAACAAGAGGGTGGTGTATTCGGTGGCCCGTTGTACCAAAAGGGCTCATACCTGTACGAGTACGACAAGGAGCGCGGTGTTTGGACCGTGTACACGAGTCGACTGGCCTACGCGACTAGACGACCGCTTACAAAGGATGGCACCAAAGAGGGCGAGCCTGTGCAGTTCACCATGCAAGATGCCATCAAATCTAACAACAGTAACGTTCGAGAACTCTACGACTTGGCCATGGTTGAGGGTCTCGTTGCTCGATGACGACCAGGTCGGTACAGCGTCGTGAGTATGCAGAGTTCAAGCAGATGCTCGAACGAGCTCTGTCGGAGATACGTTTGCCTCCGGGCATCGTCGATACCGACAACATCAAACAAAACGCTGTCACCCCATCGAACTGTAGATTGAGTGCATCTTGGGAGTTCAGTGGATTGGTGTCTGCAGGTGGTCGTAGGCTCAACACAGTTGATAAGCTGGTTGACGACCTCATCACTGAACGAGATCAAGAAGCGCAAGATCAAGAGCAGGAGAAACAGCTATTTGTTGAGTTAGAAAACAAGGCAGATCTGAATCAATATCCAGATGCCGATGTCTTCTTTCTGAACTGCGTTCGTTCAGCAATTACATTGAGATTGCCTCCTGCTTCTGAGCATCAAGGCAGAAAGCTTTTCTTCAAGCGTATTGACCCAGCAACCAACAATATTTGCAGGATTCTTTGTACTGCACCGGATAAACTAGATGGGACGGATGGTGTTGAACTCGGCTCTAAGCAGGCCGTTATTTTGATAGCATCGTCCAAGCATTGGTACGTATTCTCCAAACTTAATTAGGATTCATCATGGCTCGAGTCACAGGCAAGTACGACGTTGATTTTGAAAGAGGCGAAGGTGGCTTCAAGAGTGTCTTCGGTACGTTCATTGGCACGCGCCTCAAAGAAAACAAAGAGCAATACGCTCGACAACTGAAAGCAGCTGACCCAACCAACGAATACAAGATCCTCAAAGACTTGATGGAAGAGCGACGTAAGCTGGTAGGTGACATGTCTCGACTGAGGGCATCACCGACTGGTGGTGGTTCCGTTTCCGTCAGTGAAACAACTCCTAGCGGTGAAAAGGTAGGGGACTTCCTCGAAAACGCAGAACAACGGAACAGAGAGGATGGTGCTCAGTTTAGTCTAGGTAGTGACCTTTCTGGGCAGTTTGCTGCTGATATTGCGCGACTTTCTACGCAAGATGACAGTCCTCAAGCCAAAGCTAGTCAAATTGCTGCACTCTTCATAAACAATGCGCCAACAAGCATGAGAGAAAGGTCTCAAGCTCAAGGTTTGGCTATGGGAATGTCCAACCAAATCGCTGAACTTGTTAAGAACGACAAACTCGATGAAGCTACAGGGGATGCAATTCGTCTCGAACTTCGTAAAAAATCTGGACTCACTGAATACGACGAAGAGCGATACAAAGATCCCACCTACCTTACACCTGGGCAACGCGAACGATTGCCTCTCTATCTTCGAGGATCTAGACGAACTACATCGGTTCGCAAGCAGATGGGTGAAGGGATCGATCCATCTGAGTTGGCGGGATTCTACAATGCACGAATCCGACAGTTGGACCAGATGATCGCCGATCAGCAAGATGCGTACAAGACTGCGTCAGAAGATTACAAGCGACTGGCGTCAGACCCAGGACGTAATCTTGCTTTGGCTCCGCTCGGATCACGCCCCTCAAGGTTGAGTCAAACACTCGACATGTACGCAGACATTGCTGAGGCCGACCCAGACAGAGCCGAAACAATCCTACAAGCGTCTCGAGACAACAAAACTCTTGATCCGTTTGAGCCCGGAGTTCGTATTCCAGACAGATTCGAAGGACTCAAGTCCGTTGCCGGTTCTGGAGGTAAGGCTCCCATCGATGTTCTGTTGGATAGTTCTGACACTCTTGCAATGTTGAGAGGCACGACGGGTGCGGAGGGCGCTGTTGAGAGAGATCTACGTTTAGACGATGTCGAACTGGTCCGTGGCTCTCTACAGAACATGTTGAAGACTGTTCAATCACCACTGTATAAGGGCCAGAAGTACGGCAAGATCGAGCAAGGAAAAGGCAACATGCTTGAGATGGAGGAGTACCTCACTGGCGCCATTGAGTTTCTGGATGAAGTGCCTGAAAAGGACAAACCAAAGCTGGCTCAACAACTGAGTGATGAACTCATCAAATGGCGCAAGGGGCAAGATGATAGGGCAATCAAGTCATCGAGAGCATCAGGACAGCCAGGTTACGCAGTAGCTAAGGTTATTGGTCAGGTTCGATCAGCGAAGAAAGAGTACGACAAGACCGGAGATCCAGAGCCTCTTTTCAAGGTAATGTCGGAGAGTAGAGAGGCCATCCAAAATAGTCCTGCTGAAGTCAGAGGTGGAGTAGGTGACTCGTTGCTGGGCATTTTTGATAATGCTGCTAGTGCGCCGTTGTCAGATCAGAGAATCCAATTGATCGACAACGACTTGTTCGAATTGGAAAACATCAGCAATGAGCTCGGAGCCACAGGCTCTGGCATGCTTGAGAGGTCATAATGGGGTTCGATAGAAGCGGTTATGGAATCAAGGTACCAAAGCGCAAAACGTCCGGTACAAGCGATTCAGTCAATGCGAGTGGAATGAGTGGTGGGACTAGACGCAGGTCCGTCTCTCAGCGCTCTGAGGATGCTAGGCGTGCTGAAGAAACGTACGTATTCGATGAACCGACTGTGGGTGGCATGGAGTCAGTTGTCGTCAATCCAACTCTAGAGCGAGAAAGCATTCTATCTCCGGGCTACATGCAATCTATTCCTGAGGAAGATCCACGGTATCTCGCTCAATCAACTACGGAACTTGGTAGGGAACAAGAGACTCAAGATATTTCTGCTATCTCCCGACGGTTGGCAGATGAGGTTGCATCATTACAACCATCGTATGAGGACGCGAAGCGTAGGTACGAGGAAGCCAAGCAAGCCGACTTCAAGTTCAGAACTGGAAGTCCAGATGGGGCTTCTATAGAAAATTTGAGGCTACGAGAGGAACTCGTTCAGAGACAAGCAGAGTTCGAAGCACTCGAAAAGGAGTACTTGCCGAAAGTAAAACTTCGAGACAATTTGCGAGCTGCGTTGAACTTAGCGCCAACTGTTGCCGAGGCTAGGAGTATCCTGCAACAGCGGTTGGAAGAAAACGAACAGAGACGCCAACGCAACAAAATGGACAGGAGCGCTGTTAGGGCCGCAGAAGCCGTGAGAGAACAGCAGAAACAACTAGATCAGGCTGCTGGTGAATCGATTCAGACAGATCCAGGATTGGCTGGCTTGGGACGCAATCTACGTCAAGAGTCGACATCAATCTTGGACGATACCCTAGAAGCTTCAGCGATGTTGGGTGCCCTTGATCAAGTCGGCGCATCGGACATCGTATCACCTGTTTCTGAAAGCGAAATCGAGTCCACGACACCCAAGATGACTCGTAGTGAAATCATGCGCCGTGACTCTGAAATTATGTTCGGAGGAATGACTGATGAAGAAAAGATGGATGCAGTCAGAAGGAATGAGCGTAGAAGGGCTGGACTCGATACGCCAGTAACTTCCGACAATGATGTCCTAATGAACAACATGCTGCCCAAATCAGATGGTTCAGCAGAACTTTCAGATCGAAAAGATCCGTTCTCTCCGATTGCTTCAGCAGAACTTGAAGATACAGGTCAGCGCCGATAAGATATCGACGAAAACAGTGGAGCGGGCATGGCTGAAGAAACAGACATTCTAGTAAGTGATTCGGACATTCTTCAGAAATACCTTAGGCCCGTCGCGCCTCCCAGTGATCCTGCAATCATG
>CEOT01019980.1_pt1 | contig 13071 bp, 23 predicted proteins | sample 530671 | NCBI WGS metagenome assembly CEOT01 (sample SAMEA2620852, study PRJEB7988) | marine metagenome | isolation source: saline water (ENVO:00002010), including | reverse complement strand
GTTTGCGCAGGGCCCGGCGACGCCCCGCAGGGCGTTTCGCTTTATGAGCGGTGGCGAGATCTGCGGCGGCCGCATGGTTTGCTTATGAAGCTGAATTGATCGGCGGCGAGTAAGACGACAACGAGCACCAGGCCGGCGATCAAAGGGACGCCCAGGGCAATGGTCATGAAACCTTGGGGCGTCAATATTTCGGGCGATACGCAATAGTTCATGGCGGCGGCCCTCAATATGTGAAATCTGGATAAACAAGAGTCGACGGTTTGAGCTGAATGCTGCGACTAACATCGTCGGCATCAGTGCAGCAGAAAGACGCCGGGCCAAATGCGTCGCGGGGATTGTAATGTTCGCGGATGTAAACGGTGCGAGCATTTGGTTTACGTATGAAATAGGCGCCCCGTGGCAGTGTGCGGAGTTCAACCGGTTGATGGGCCCACCGTGGCGCGTCAATATCACGTTGCATAATTTGGATCCTTTCATGGTCATAAAAATTGAGCGTTCGGCTATCTAGCATGGAACAACATGGAAAGCAATGGGCCTTGTGCTGTATCTAATTTCAGCAAAAGGGCCCGGCGCGCCGTAAACCGTCCCCCGTACCGTATGCGGTGGGGATATATTGCCCAAAATATGCGGGGCGGTATGGATCCAGGCCGCACCAGGCGAGCACCAGGGCGACAAGGGCCGCCGCAAGGCCGCCGGGCGCCATAATAGAACCCGCAGCGGGCGCAAATATTGCGCACCCGGTAAGCACCAGGCCGCCACCTCGATCGCAAGGGCCGCCAGGGCCGCCCCCGGCCCCCCGGTGGGTACGTTATGGAGTGTGCAACGGATTGGGATATAGAGTGTCAACCACTTTTCACGTGGTCTAGGACGGTACACCAGGGCTCCCACATTTTTTGCGCCAGATACATGTAGTATTACATGCCGCCCTACATCCTTTACCTACGTGCTGGTAACAATAAGCGCGGTGGGTGTGGTATAGTATAGCCTGGGGTAAAGGATACTTTAGTTATATTCAGAAAGTATCTTTTGTAAAGTGCTTTTTATGTGATAAACTAATTTAAATAGGGAGGTGCCGGCAATCCACATAGAAAGAGATGCCCGCTACCATGTCTAATAAATATGTAACGAGTGGATACGCTCGGTTTGAAGACGATCATTATCCTACGATAGATCCTAGATGCATGAAAGCGCTGCTATCCGGATGGGACATCCCGTTCCCGGCGCTAGATCCCTTCTGTAGTAGCCCTGAGACAGGCCTAGCGCCTGCCCAGGTAGGTGACCTACGGGATGCGTCTCAGTACCGCTCAGTGGTCACTAATCCGCCATATGCACGTAATATCGTAAATGATTTAGTTAGCCAGTGCGTAGATAAAGTGAAATCAGGCGATGTAGAGGTCGCTGCGCTTCTAATGCGATTGCAGTGGGATTGTGCAAAGTCGAGGGTGGCGTTGTTCGAGTCCCCCTTCGCATGTTCTTTGCGGCTGTTGTTCCGGCCATACTGGCTTACGGAGCGTAAGTCATCACCAATCCATAATTATCAGTGGCTGATATGGGATAATCGATGGGAGGGTCCGCCGACTATTAGGCACATCGGAGTTAGTAATGATTAAAAATAACTTGACAAATTCACGTAAATTAGTAGAACTATATAGCGAAACAGGAGTGCGCATATTAGAGCGCTTTTACGATACGCTAAAGACGGGTGAATTAATCGACCCGGTAAAGTTAGCTTCCAGCGACGTTTATTACATCTGGGTTTACCTGCGTGAGAACATGCCTGGGGGCGGCGAGTTGAAGCTCGGCGATGTAGTCCGGGCATTGGACTTAGAGGGCCACCTAGATCCCGCTACGGGCATGCTACGCGGCTCCCTAAAGGAAGACGAGTCCCCCGGCGCCTATCTGGAAGTCGATCTCATGCTACGGGGCTCCCTAGAGGAAGACGAGTCCCCCGGCGCGCCCGATGGACTAGCGGCCACCGTACCTGTTTCTGCGGAGCTTGATGCGGACCCGTAAACCCATACTAATAATAATAACGGACGCACCGCGACGAGAGCGAGTGACGCAGCCATTCACCCTTTAAATTAATAACCAGGGCACGCGTTGCTCGCTCTTTTTATTTAGGTAACTAACGCTTATGGCAATCACAGTAAGAGGCGAAACATTTAGCGGCTACAACAAGCCGAAGAGGACGCCAAAGCATCCGAAGAAAAGTCACGCTGTGTTAGCTAAAGAAGGCGATAAAGTTAAGTTAATACGCTTTGGTCAACAAGGCGTAAGAGGAGCGGGTAAGAACCCTAAGACGGCTAAAGATAAAGCACGTAAAAAATCTTACTACGCCCGCCATGGTCCGGCACCCAAGACAAAGCTATCGGCTAAGTACTGGGCGCACAAAACCAAGTGGGCACGAGGAGGGCTAGTCGTATGACTGTATTGAATTTGCCCAATAAGCAGCGCATGAAAAAAGGAGGAACTACTATGAAGAAGATGATGGCGAAGAAGCCTGCCGCTAAAAAGAAAATGATGGGTGGTGGCATGGCCGCCGCTAAAAAGAAGCCGACCATGCAAAAGGGCGGCATGATGAAGAAAAACGCTAAGTACTAATCACTGTGGCATTGCTCACAGAAAATATCCCGTTTCAACGCGTCCTTGTACGCCGCGAGTACACAACGGGTTACAAACGCCACCATGGCGAATACCTGCAAGGTTTCGTCCATGCGGTCACCTCCTACATGGGAAGGCAGTTAAGTTTTCAGGTCTGTTTTACAGAGCCTGGATACGGCGGGTACGGCTGGTCGCGCATGCCACTCCGGGCCATAGTCACGCAGGAATGCGAGGACGATTGGACGGACTTCGCGATTCAGCCTTGGGACTGCGGTAGCTTTCAGTTTAGTGTCGTGAGGTTTGATATGTTTCAAGACCTCCCGATGTTCGCACTGATAAATGGTGAAAAGCATGAAGGCCGGTATTGGTTCTCGGTGGACTACTTCAACTCTATGTACGCGGACGATCACCGCCAGAATAAAATCACACATCTATGTAAGCTCAATTGTGGTCGCATTGTTGGCGTACCCAATAATCGTTCTCAGTTTTATGATCCTGCATTCTTTGAACTTGGCGGTGACCGCCCTGATTTCGAGCCTATGCATCGAGGATTTTCGTCGGAGTCTGAGAGCTTTATTGAGATGAGTGACGCCTACGATAACTTCCATGGGGGGTACGATATCGTAGAAGAAGAGCACGATTGTGATGAGACATGCGAGTTATGTCCTCATGGCAATTGTCCTGACTGCGAGTATTGTAATGGCAGCGAAGAAGAAGAGTAAGTCGCGCGTTAACGAGGCAGGTAACTACACTAAACCTGCGATGCGTAAGCGGCAGTTCAATAGAATTAAAGCTGGGTCGAAAGGCGGGAAGCCGGGCCAGTGGTCAGCACGCAAGGCTCAGATGCTTGCGGCTGCATATAAGAAAGCCGGCGGAGGATATAAGTGATGCCTGCACCCAAAGCATCTACACTGAAAAAGAAAATCAAGGCGGGCAAGAAACTAGGCTCGACCGAAAAGGCGTCCGCCAAAGCGCGGGGTCTTATCAAACGCGCCGACGGCAGCAAGCGTAAATCTAAAAAGTATGCAGCTAAAGGCGGGGCTCTGGTAGGTAAGCAGGCGAAGTTAGATGTCGCGGCGCCCTACGGTAAGATTACCGGCGCTGACTTTGCGGTCCTGCGGAAACGAAAAACGTGACCGAGTACTTAGTATTCAACGGGCGTCGGTACAAAAAGTCGCCGTTGAAAGACGGCCCTAAGAAAGATCGCTTGGTGCGGTTGTTGATGAGAGCGCGGCGCGCTGTGAAAGACGCTAAGAATAAACAACAAGAGCGCGCAGCCCGAGGACGGGTTCAGAAGTACAAAGTTGCGTTAGGTGAACGAGATGGCAAATCCGAGAATACCAAGAAAAAAAGGTCAGCCAGCTAGATCCAAAAAGCATAGCGATCTCTACACCGACGAAAACCCGAAAGGCACAATCCGGGGGCTCAAGTTTGCTACTACAGAGGATGCGCGGGCATCCGTAAATAAAATCAAAAACTCCGGGCGAGCGCACGCGCACAAGATACAGGCGGCGATTGCTATGGAGCAGCGGGCGAGGGTGGCCAAGAAAACGGGACCGGCTGCCGTCTACCGTAAATTTATTAATCAAATGAAAAAGAAAACGGAGGCGCGGAAGAAATGAATTTCGACAACAAGATTCCGCTGGCCCTGATTGTCACCGTTTTGTTGCAGGCGGGCGGTATCATCTGGTGGGTCAGCCAACAAGCACAGACGGTAGAGATTTTGAAAAAAGAAGTAGGCACAGTCGCCTCACGCATGGCTATCGAAAAGAACGTGAACCTACAGCGCGATGTGGCAGACCATGCTCGCACATTAGAGAATGTGCTCGAAGAGATGAAACGTTTGCATGCGATTGGTGACCACATGGCAGAGACGCGTCGTCGTCTGTCGGTCGTCGAAACACAACTGAAGTTCATGGATGAACGGGGCCGTTGATGGCGTTAGCTAAGTCACAAAAAAGTTTAAAGGATTGGACTAAGCAGAAGTGGCGGACAAAGTCCGGTAAACCGTCGGGGAAAACAGGTGAGCGCTACTTACCCGAAAAGGCGATCAAGTCACTTAGTGCTGCTGAGTACGCTGCTACAACTCGTGCTAAACGTAAGGGCACCAAAGCCGGAAAGCAGTTTGTTAAGCAGCCGAAAAAAATCGCAGCGAAAACGAGGAAGTTTAGGAAATGACTATCAAAAAAGTAAAAAAAGTCGCCGGCCAACTCGCTAAAGCATCTAAATTACATGGCAAGCAGTCGGAGACGCTGGATGATTATCTAAAATCTACCAAAAAGATGGCGCGGGGCGGTGGTCTATTCACCAAGCGGGGCGTGCTACGCGGCACCAAAAACGCTAAATATTAATTAGCAGAGATCGATATATGGCTCGCAGTCCAACCAAACGACAACAAAACAAAGTCGCCCGTGTTATGCGGGAGTTTAAAAATAAGAAACTGACTGTAGGACAATCGAGAAAAAAAGTAAAAAGCCCGAAGCAGGCGATAGCTATTGCGCTATCCGAAGCTGGGATATCCCGTAGAAACGCTAGGACTAAATCGAATGCAGCAAAAAAATCTAAGTGAGCAACAGCAAGTTTTCTTAGACGCTTTAGTAGGCGAGGCGCAGGGGAATATCCGGGCGGCAATGGACGTGGCTGGCTACAGCAAAAACACTAAATCAATTGATATAGTGCGGCGTTTGAAAACAGAAATTTTAGAGGTCACTCAGACCTTTCTGGCGTCGAACGGCCCGCGAGCCGCCATGGCAATGACGGGCGTATTAGACGACCCCACCGCTCTTGGAAATCGAGATCGCATCAACGCGGCCCGAGAAGTGTTAGACAGAGTAGGCATCGTTAAGACTGAGAAGGTTGCCGTCCAAGCTGACTCTGGGGGTTTGTTTATCTTACCTCCTAAAAAACCGAAGGAAGAGGATGACTGAGAAAAAACCTCGGTGGCGCCCAATACCACGTTTCAGTAGACAAATACCTTTTGGCTACGAGCAGGATCCGGACGACCCAGATATCTTAAACCCAATCGAAGAGCAACTAGAGGCGCTAGAACAAGCTAAAGAGTATTTAAAAACATGCAGCTTTCGAGAGGTAGCTCGTTGGTTATCAGCCACCACAGGACGCCGAATATCTTTCCAGGGATTACATAAGATTGTCCGATCAGAAAAGAAGCGAAAAGACATTGCCAAACTCTACCACTATTACGCCACCAAAGCCAAAGAGTGTGCGGAAAAAGAAAAACTCATCCAGTCGCGCCTCATCTACGTCGCCGAAGAAGACCGCGTCCCGCCCGTTGATATCTCAAGCCTCGACGAAGGAGACGCCCGAGCCCGATGAACTCCCAGTCCGCTACATTTTTCAGCCGAACCCAGGACCACAGGAGGAGTTCTTCGAGGCGCCGGAAAGAGAAGTTTTGTATGGAGGCAGTGCGGGCTCTGGTAAATCTTACGCTCTTTTGATTGACCCGCTGCGCTACACTGACAATCCCAATCATGTCGCGTTAATTTTAAGGAGAACCAACGATGAGCTTAGGGAGCTTATACACAAATCTACAGAGCTTTACCCAAAAGCTGTCCCCGGCGCCAAGTGGTCTGAGCGAAAAAGCCAATGGACTTTTCCTTCGGGTGCGCGGATTTGGATGTCGTATCTCGAGCAAGATAAAGACGTTCTTCGTTACCAAGGTCAGTCTTTTACGTGGGTGGGTTTCGATGAGCTTACACAGTATCCGACGCCGTTTGCGTGGGATTATCTCCGGTCTCGCCTACGTTCTACGGATCCGGAGATAGAGTTGTACATGCGGGCTACTAGCAATCCAGGCGGCCCCGGTCACGCCTGGGTCCGCAAAATGTTCATTACCCCGTCAACGCCCGGTAAATCTTTTTGGGCAACGGATGTAGAAACCGGGGAGGTGTTGAAGTATCCGCAACGGCATAGCAAGGCGGGTAAGCCTCTTTTTCGTCGGCGTTTTATACCAGCACAGTTGAAAGACAATCCGTATCTTTACGAAAGCGGTGATTATGAAGCGATGCTACTGTCTCTGCCTGAGACACAGCGGAGGCAGTTACTAGAGGGTAACTGGGACATTGCCGAAGGGGCGGCCTTTACAGAGTTTGACAGAACCGTCCATGTGACTGAACCTTATGACATTCCTTATGGCTGGCGTAAATTCAGAGCATGCGATTACGGGTACGGCTCACATAGCGCAGTTTTATGGTTTGCAGTGACACCAGAAAATACGCTGATTGTATATCGCGAGTTGTATGTAAGCAAAGTCTTAGCCGTTGATCTAGCTCGTATGATTTTAGAGTTAGAGCGAAACGACGGTAAAATATCTTACGGTGTTTTAGACTCAAGCTGCTGGCACAAACGAGGTGATACTGGCCCCTCTTTGGCAGAACAAATGATTTTGACTGGGTGCAGATGGCGTCCTTCAGATAGAAGTAAAGGGACGCGAGTTAGCGGCAAAAACGAGCTACATAGGTTGCTCCAAGTTGACAGTGACACGGGCGAGCCAGGCATTACCTTTTTTTCAAACTGCGTGAATACTGTTGCCCAGCTTCCTGTTTTACCTCTCGACAAAAAAAATCCGGAAGACATAGACACGAACGCCGAAGATCATTTATACGATGCGTTACGATATGGAATTAGTTCGCGTCCTATCGCTCGTAATATATTCGATTTGGAAAAACCGACAGAAAGTTTAAAAAAGTTTCAACCGGCTGACCAAGTCTTCGGCTACTGATAAGGAACAGAGATGGCTTACAACGACATGTCCTCCGTGGACACTGACGGCAACCCTATCGAAGTAGATAGCGACGATGTCCGCTTGATGAATGGCTTGGCTGGCTATGTCCGCAAGCAATTCAATCGCGCAGAGGATGCGCGATACACCGAAGAATCTAAATGGATAAAAGCCTACAAAAATTATCGCGGCGTTTATGACGCCGATGTGCAATTTCTAGAAACAGAAAAATCTCGGGTTTTTATCAAAGTAACAAAAACTAAAGTGTTAGCCGCCTATAGTCAAATTGTTGACGTGCTACTAGCTAACGATACATTTCCAATCACAATCGAGCCATCTATCCTTCCAGAAGGGGTTGCTGAAAGCGTATCTTTTGACCCGAAAGAACCACCGGATGTAGACACGGGGAGAGAGCCTGTTGATTTATACGGTTACGAGGGGGACGGACAGCCGCTGCCACCCGGCGCAACTCAACAGACGTTGGAGGAGCGTCTCGGCCCACTAGAAGATCTACTGGGTGATGTGCCAAATTTACGTGAAGGCGAAGGCAAAACGCAGTCCTCTGTTACTTTCCATCCAGCGATGATCGCCGCAAAAAAGATGGAAAAACAAATCAAAGATCAGCTAGAGGAATCACATGCCTCCACTCATCTGCGCTACTCTGCTTTCGAGTGCGCGCTTTTTGGAACTGGCATTATCAAAGGACCGTTTGCATCTACAAAAGAGTACCCAAACTGGGACGATGAGGGGGAGTACAACCCAACCCTGCGCACCGTGCCAGAAGTATCTCACACGTCTATTTGGGACTTCTACCCAGACCCGGACGGCTACACGATTAATGAATGCGATTTTATCATCGAGCGTCACAAGCTGACCCGCTCGCAGTTGCGTGCCCTGCGCCGTCGTCCGTTCTTCAACTCTGAGGCTATTGCAGAGGCTATCGACGAGGGCGAAAACTATGAAGTCAAATGGTGGGAGTACGATCTCATTAATACTAATGAGGATAACAGCCGACCGTTTTCTACCAAGCGTTACGAGGCGCTTGAGTTCTGGGGTGTCATCGACCGGCAAACCGCTGATGATTACGCGATTGAGATTCCGGAAGAGTTTGAAGACGCGGAAGAACTTCACGTAAATATCTGGGAATGCAATGGCCAGATCCTGCGGTTCGTAATGAACCCGTTCACGCCAAAGCGTCTGCCGTACTCGGCCTGCCCTTACGAGGTCAACCCCTACAACATCTTCGGTATCGGCGTCGGCGAAAACATGGACGATACCCAAACCTTGATGAACGGCTTTATGCGGATGGCCGTCGATAACGCGGTACTGTCGGGTAACTTGCTTATTGAAGTAGATGAAACAAACCTGACGCCGGGCCAAGACCTAACTGTGTACCCTGGCAAAGTGTTTCGTCGTCAGGGAGGAGCACCAGGCCAGGCAATCTTTGGCACTAAGTTTCCAAACGTGTCATCAGAAAATATGATGCTGTTCGACAAAGCTCGCATCTTGGCTGATGAAAGCACAGGGATCCCCTCCTTTTCACATGGTCAGACAGGCGTCACCGGCATCGGCAGGACAGCCGCCGGCATCTCTATGCTTATGGGAGCAGCCGCAGGATCGATAAAAACCGTGGTGAAAAATTTTGACGATTACATGCTAAAACCACTCGGTGAGGCGCTGTTCCAATTCAATATGCAGTTTAATTACAATCCAGATATTAAGGGCGATTTGGAAGTACGTGCTCGCGGACTGGCATCTCTTATGCAGAACGAAGTCAGATCGCAAAGGCTCATGTCTTTCTTGCAGATTACCAGTAATCCTGTTTTAGCACCTTTCGCTAAATTTCCTTACATTATACGTGAAATCGCTAGAACTATGAGCCTAGACCCAGAAAAGGTAACAAACACACCAGAGGAGATGCTACGTCAGGCAGCGCTGATGCAAGAGGCTCTTGAGCAGCAGCAACAGCAGCAGGGGGCAACAGGCCCGCTTGACATGACGGGCGGCGGCGGTGGCGTTCCAGGGGTTGGTGCGGCTGCGGTTCCGGGCGAGCAACAGTTCACAGGGGCGCCTCCAGCCGAGGAGCAGCTAGCTGAACCGCCACCGGGCGCGGGCCTACCGCCGGGGCTTCTGCAATAAATGGCTAAGAAAGAGATCACGTACAAAGAGTTAGCCGGATCTGTATCACATCCAGCTTACGGGGCCTACGAGCAGCACCTTGAGCAGACGCTGGAAAAGTACGTCCGAATTATGGAAAACACGGATAGCACGGAGGCAATTTATAGGGCCCAGGGGGCAATCCGCTGTTTAAGACAATTGCTCAATTTGAAGGAAAATGTATTAGCTGATGTCAAAAGAAACAGAAACGAATAGTGAAAACGAAAAAGCTCTCGTGGCCGATGAGACGGAGATCCAAAAAGAGCCGAAAAGTGAGCCGGTTCAATTAGAGTTATCTCCAATATGCCAACAGACGGAGAATTTATTCAATAGAAAAGGCGAAACCTAATGACCATGATGAAACTCAATGTTCTCGGCACAAATGAACTCGATGACATGTTTACGCCACAATACTCAGTAGATGAGATGCCGCCGCAAGAAGCGGAGGGCGAAGCGCCATTCGGCGCTCTTCCAGAAGAAGTAGAGGATGATATACCTGTGATGTTGTCCGAGGGTGAATACGTGATGCCCGCTGATGTAGTTCGTTACTGGGGTATTAAGTTTTTAGAGGATCTTAGGGCTGAAGCAAAAAGCGGCCTGATGTTCATGCAGATGGATGGGCGACTGCATTATGCCGACGAGGAAATGCCCGAGGAAAGCGACGACTGATGCAAACTAACGTCAACGAGTTTCGCACCTTCGATTTTAATGTTGAGTTAAGTGATGCGGTCTTAGACTTCATAGCAACTGAGCTTGATTTAGCAAAAGAGTTTCCGTCGGAGATTGCTAAACAGGGCGGCGTTTTTTCACGCATGAACTCTTATAGAGGACTCGCGGGGCAGACCCTGGATGTTTTTGGAGATCTTTCACTAAAAGGCATAGGCAAGATGGCAGCCTCGCAATTCGATCCCCTTGGCTTGGGCGGATTAGCGTTTAGTGCATTTTTTCCCAACCCCCCGGCCCCAGAAATTGTTAAAGGCATGGGCCCTATTGCGCAGCTAGGCCACCCGATAGCGGACTTAGTTACTGCAAAGGTCATGGATCAGCACATCGAAAATATCCAACGTAGCAAGGGCAGAGATGCGGTTTTTGTGGACGGAGAGCTTGTTACGATTAGTGAAAGTAAGTTGCCGGGAACCGACATTACCTTGCGCTCTATCACGGGCAATGCAGACATTACAGTGGAGCAGGTCGAACGAGCACAGGCCGTAAATATAGATAACGTGCATCCCGAAACTAAACAAGCCACGTTGGCCGAAGTGTCCTCTGGTTTTATCGACACAGCAACTGGAAATTTTGTCAGCCGCAGTGGAGACATTTTTAGTTATGGGCCAGAAGGCGCAATGCGAGAGCTAGAGATTTCTAACCCTGCTGCGTATGCCCAAGCGATGGAGTCTCGCAAAACCGGATCCTTGAGCCGAGTGTTTGATAATATTGTGGATGCTTTTTTTGGCTCTACGCCCACTCCAAAAGATGTGATTGTCGAAGACCCCTTGGCGATAGGCCCAGAAAGTAGGCCGTCACAAGGGGCTGGCCCGACATATGAAACAAGGTCTGTGCCCGCCACAGATGCTAGAGGGCGTGGAATTATGTCTGGTAGGCCGGGCGTGCAAGTCATCTCAGGGATGGTTGAGACGGTGCGTAAAGACCCCGACCCAGCGCCAGCACCGGTAGATACGTCCCCAAATGACCCGTCCATTCCTGACGACATAGAGGGCGCGACAGAGCTAGATTTTGGGTACGAGGCATCCGATATGGCTGCCGACGACCCAGCTACGGACGAAGCAGAAGTTTAAAAAGATTGGGCAACCCAACACCCCTGCCATGAGGGCAGGCTACTGGAGGCCCCCACACGGAGAAGACCATGTCGATGGAAAACGAACACGAACCTTCAGAAACACCTGCGTTGCAGGGCCACGTTGTACAGGCGAAGCGGCGCTACCGTCGTGCAGCCGATGAAGAACGCGAGCTAGACGAACTAATTAAAGCACGGGAATCAGAACGACAGGGAGGCGAGGCAGCAGAGCCCGACGACGATACAGAGGGCCTCGATGCTGAAGAGGCAACATTTAAAAAACGATACGGCGACTTGCGCCGGCACTCCCAGAAACTACAAGAAGAGCACAAAAAAGAAATTGCGAAGCTGAAGGAGCAGCTTACTTCCGTTTCCTCCCAAGAAATGAAAATGCCTAAAACGCAAGAAGAATTAGAAGAATGGTCTAAACAGTACCCGGATGTTGCACAGATGGTAGAAACCATCGCGATGAAAAAATCCAAAGAATCTGCTGAAGGCATCGAAAAACAACTTGAACAGCTACAAGAAATGCGTCGTGAGGTCGTCCGCGCTAAAGCAGAGCAAGAGCTAAAAGAACTACATCCTGACTATGAAAAAATCAGACAGGATCCGGAGTTTCACGAATGGGCGTCCGTGCAGCCACGCATGATTCAAGAGGCACTGTACGACAATCAAGACGACGCACTGGCGGCTGGCAAAGCGATTACCCTATACAAAGCAGAGATGAAGGGCCGTAAAAAGAGCCCTCCTCGTACAGAGGCAGCCGAAAGCGTTAGTCCTAAAAGTAAAACCCGCGCTGACGATCAAGCGGGGCAACGTATCACGTTTTCTGAATCTATGGTCCGTAAGATGACCGCGCGTGAATACGACAAATACGAAGCCGATATTGAAAAAGCTATTCAAAACGGCACGTTCGAGTACGACATCAGTGGCGCTGCTCGATAAAAAGAACTTGACAGTTACAGGTAAATCTATATAACTATTACCTGACAGGATAAATGTGGGCTGTCCCTCGTAGAGTAATCCGAGCCACGCAGCCCACATTACCTACTTTCCCAAGCCTAGCTACCCTTCGACGACACTGACCCCGCCTCGCGGTTACTCAGTTCGCGAATGCCCTGGACTTTAGCAGCCTTTTCCGTAGGAGGAACCAATGGCTTTTCGTTCCGCCGCTGGTTATGCGAATTTACCGAATGGCAACTTTTCGCCAATCATTTATAGCAAAAAGGTCCAGAACGCCTTTCGCAAGACCAGTGTTGTAGAGGACATTACCAACTCTGACTACTTCGGTGAGATCAGCAACTTTGGTGATACTGTCCGCATTATTAAAGAACCAGAAATCTCCGTGCAGGAATATTCGCGCGGCACCCAGATCGTCCCGCAAGAACTGGACGATGAAGACTTTACTCTTGTCGTTGACCAGGCCAATTACTTCGCCTTCAAAATCGACGACATTGAAGAAGCGCACAGCCACGTCAACTTCGAGGCTCTTGCTACCGACCGCGCCGGCTACCGCCTGCGTGACCAGTACGACCAAGAGGTTCTCGGTTACATGTGTGGCTTCAAGCAAGCCTCGCTGCATGCGAACGCCAGCACGGCTCGCGTTGCTGGTGACAAAGCCGGCACCGACCCGATCTCGACTGTCGATGCCGACGGCTTGCTGAATAGCATGAAGCTGACCTCCACCGACATGGGGGTCGGGTCCACCACTGCGAACTCAATTCCGATTACGTCGTCCGTAACGAGCACTAACTCCTCGGCTCTGGCGATTCTCAATCGT
>CEOT01082030.1_pt1 | contig 13405 bp, 4 predicted proteins | sample 530671 | NCBI WGS metagenome assembly CEOT01 (sample SAMEA2620852, study PRJEB7988) | marine metagenome | isolation source: saline water (ENVO:00002010), including | reverse complement strand
TCTGAGGTTACACCAGAAACTTTAGGTAGCCCTATTATAGATGAAGCAGAAGCTAGAGCGTATTGGGAAAAAAGAACAGATTTTCCTTTAGAATTTATAGATGATTTTATATCTATAGGAAATGAATTAGGTTCTTATGCTCAAGGTATGTTCCAAGCAACAGGTGTTAAATTATCTAGACAAGCGGCAACAGGTGTAGAATACCATGAATTATATCATGCTATTGAAGAAACTATGTTAACTAATGAAGAGATTCAAGAGTTAAATAACGAGACTATGAAGATAGTAGGATTACCTAGTGTTGCAGATTTATATAAATATAAAACAAGATGGGGTAATAAAATTAGTACTAAAGCTGTTAATGAATTAGGTTTTAAAACTAAAGATGATTACTATAGACATTTATATTTATCAGAGCATAGAGCAAATAATTATCAAAACTATGCAGCATCAGACGGTAAAACTAGATTTGGTAAGAAAGAAACTAATTTCTTTAAAAGATTATGGAACTGGATTAAAGGATTATTTGGCAAGCCTAAAACAACAGTTGATTCTTTATTTAAAAATATTCATGAAGGTTATTATAAAGGTAAAAATCCTAGACCAGAAAGAATGAAAGCTCTATCTGAAGCTGGAATAATATCTTATTCTGAAATAGCTGAAAGAGTATTTAATGAAGATCAAATTGGTGATATAAGTTTATCTTTACTTAGACATGCAGTTGATAACTCAGGGGGTATTAGAACTTTACTTGAGAAAGATGAAATAATTGTTGATATAGAAAATACATTTAATAATATTAAAGAACAAATAGCAAAAGACCCGAGTAAGCAATGGTTAAATAAAATTGTAGATCACGAAGAGTTCTTTAAAAACGAACTAAGAAGCCATTTATTATTTATTAATGGTAAAGATACTACTGTAGAAACTGAGGTTGAAAATGCTATTGATGAGAATAATACAGAAATACTAGAAGCAACAAGACCTGCTTATGAAATATCTAATAGAGATAAAGCTAGGCCTGCTATAAAATTATTAGTATTACTTACACCAGAACTAAACTCTCTTAAATTAAAAGAAGGTAGTTATGATGTTAAGATTAGCCCATATACTAATTTAGTAAAACCTGCAGATGGTAATAATTTATTTTCTATACTAGAAAACGAACTATCTGATATAGTTAGTGACTATATAGGTGATGAATTTGTTACTTCAGAAAAACAAATGCTAGATAAATTAAAAAAATTAGAATCTACAGATCCTAGTTTTAGATATATCTATGATGCTATTAATAAAATACCAGGATTAAAAACTAAATTCCATGCTGCATTTAATTTAAGATCTATGAATTTCTTAAATGCAAATCACAGAGGAAAGCCTGGCGCAGTTAAATTTAATTTATATGATCCAGGAGAATTTTCTAGAAGGTCTAAAGTAGTAAACCAATGGTTAGAGAATTTCCAAGATTTAAATTTATTTGAAACTAAAGAAGGTGAGATAGTTGGAAACAAAGAAAATATAACACCTATTCTAACTGAATGGAAAACATTAAAAAACAACAGGCCGAATAATCCAGGGCTTAAGGCAAGATTTATAGCAAATAACAGTATATTAACAGATAGTTTAGGTAAAGAAATATCAGATATATTAGCTAAAGTAGGTATAAATACATCTACAAAAGAATTACGAGATGCTTATCAATCTTTAAATGGTAAAGATAATTTACAAAAATTTATGAGACTTGTATCAGGTATCAATAAATTATTTTTAGGGTCAGGATACTCTCTACAAAAAATGGGAGAAGGTAAAAGTATTGACTTTAATGATAATAACTTTTTTAAAGATGAAAAAATAATAAGAACGTTAGCTAATTCTACAGCTAAGTATTTAAATCATTACGGAGAATCTGTTATACGTACAGCAAATAATAAATCACATTGGCTATTTGCTCCTTATAACTATATGACAAATATAGCTAGGATAGTAAAAAATGGTAGTTTAAATAATAATAAACATGTAAATGATTTACTAGCTTCTCCTTTTAATAGAACATCAAGATATTTAAATAGTTTAAAACAAAGCGAAGATACCAGAGTAGAACTAGAAGTTAAAACTATGGGCGCATTAAGAGGAGGAGAAACTATAGGACAATCATTTAAAAATTTAAAAAAGATTGATGAAGTAGCTATGAGAATGGCTCTTGAATTAAATGGTTATAGTTTACCTATGACATATGCAAGTAAATCTGTATTTCAGTTTTTTAAAGGATTACCTAAAATAGATTTAGGAGCAGGTTTTCATTGGGAAAATGATGCTATTAGATTTTCTGATGGTATCAAAGGTATGTTTGCAGATAAAGTATTAGCAGAGTATAATAGAATGTCACAAGTTGCTGGTCATATTGCAGGAGGATTAGCAGTAAAAGATATGATTGTTGATTATCATTATAGTATAGATAAACAAGGCAAAAAAGATTTTAGTAAAGCTAAAGGATTACAATTTTTAAATTTTCCTACATTAAACATAGACCAAAAACTAGCGCCTTTATTCTTTAAAAACGATGGTACACTTGTAGAAACATTAGATAAAGATACAGCTACTAAACTATATCCTTATATAGAAAAAGTGTTAGAAGAAAGAGTAAAAGAACAATATCTAGAATCTGTAAAAATAGGATTAATAAAAAGAGATAATGATATACTTATAAATAAAGGTATTGATTTAAATATAATAAAAAAATACGAAAAAAAGTATTCTGAAACAAGAACACAAGCTATAAAAAGAGCAATTGCTGAGTATACTATAAATAGTATGATGAATAATCTTGAGATGCAGCATATGTTTTTAGGTGATCCTGCATTTTATAAAGGTACAAGTATAGAAAAAAGACCTCCTTCTTTATTAGCTACAGGAGATTTAATTGGAGAAATTAAAGATGAATATGGTAATATAAAAACTCATTATACAGCTGCAGTAATTAATGATATTATTAAAAATTCTGATATACATCCACAATTAGGTAGAATTACAAGTAGTGATGGAAATGCTTATATAACAGCACAACATTATAAAGATATTGTAACAGGATTAGAAGGTTGGAGTAAGGACAAAGAAGAAGCTCACCAAAGATTAATCAGGGGAACTGCAAAAGAAAAAGATATAGAATTGATAATAGCACAGCCTATTAAAGGAATGCATTATCAGTTAAGAAATACAAAAGGAATGTCTATACCTACATATCTTAAATACTCACAAGTACCATTGTATCCACATTTTACAGAAGGTACTAAACTAGATGAGTTAAGAGTAGCTATGGAAGATAATACAAATCCAATAGATGTTATAGTACATATGTCTGCTGTAAAAGCAGGAGCACAAAATCCTATTAATATATTAGATGAGCAAGGTAATATAAAAGACCCTAATCTTTTGAGCCAAGAGTTAACTCCAATGAGATTAGAATTTAGACATTGGAAATTACAACAAAAAAGCCCAGTAAAAAAAGGTGATCAGTTAATCGGATCACAACCTAAAAAACAAATTGTAGGGGCTCTTGAGGTTTTAAATCCTGATAAACCTAGACATAGAGAAATAGCTAAAGAATTAAATGATATATATGCAGCACAATCTAATAAACAAACAGAAGAATTAAAAAAGAAATATGGTATAGATTTAATTAATGAGGGTGTTAATGATAATAATTATATGTATAGTAATCTAAATAAATTATCTGATGATATTAAAGATAATATGTCTAGAACTACAAATATATCACGTCATTTAAGAAAGCATTTAGATGTAGTCGATAATGATTTTGTAAATGAATTGTCTGCTAGCCCAATAAGACGTAAAGTACAACAGATAGTAGCATCAATGTATACAAAAGCAGCTGTTAAAGTTAAGGGTCCAGGTGGAGGTAAGATTTTAATTAATGCTAGTTTATACGAACCTGTCACTAAATTTAGCGAGCTAAGCCCTATAGAACAAGATATGTTGAGAAAGAGCGCTTTTGTAAATCCTGAAGAATTAAAACCTACATATATAAAAAATGGTAAAGTAATACCAGGACATGTTTGGTTGCCACATTGGATGGGTAAAATTATACCAAGCGGTAAATTATCTATGAATGAAGTTAAACAATACTTAACAGATCCTAGATTGCGTAAGTTAATTAGTTATAGAATACCAACACAATTCCTATCTTCTATTGATCAGAATGAAGTTGTAGGATTTTTACCACAATCTATGGGTAATTCTGTAATTGCTTATAATGAAATGGTACCTAAAACAGGACATGATTTTGATTTTGATAAGCTATATACTATACTACCTTATTTCACATATAATAAAAAAACAAAAGAAATTGAATACATAGAATTTGATAAGTCTAAGCCAGCTGGCGAGCAGAGTAAAAAAGCGTTACATAATAGAATGATAGAATTATATACAGAGATTTTATCAGATGTTGATGTACATAAAAGATCTATGAAACCAATTGAAACACTAGATGATAGATATTTTGCTGCTAGAATTAGAGCCAAAGAAAATATTTCTAGATTATCTCAAGGAGATAAAGCTTCATTAACTAAACTAAGACGTAATAAAGAAGAGTACATAGATAAAGTAAATGATTTATTAAGTATTAGAAAAGATTTAGAATGGGCAAGTCCAATGTATCAATTAGGTTTAAAAAGAATTTTCCAAGTAGGAGCAGCAGGTACAGGCCAATTTTCATTACATACTTCAGATCATGGTATATCATCCTATAATACACTAGATGAAATATTTGGTGTAGAATCTATGTCGATAGGACATGAAGATAATGCATTAGGTATAACAGATCTAAGACAGATGTTTGATGTAGAAGGTAATCTTATAGCAGATACATTATCTTCACAAGTAAATATAAATGTAGATATAGAAGGAGATCCAGAAACAGCGCAAGGATTAAATTTAAGTGCGGCTACTAATAATCACAGGGCTTTATTAATTAGAGCTGGGGCTCCAAAAGAATGGATTGCTTATTTTATGGCGCAACCTATTATAAAAGATTTGATTACTACTATGGATAATAACGAAGGTAATCTATCAGAAAAACAATATGACAAAGAAGGATTAATACCTGCACAAGAACTTGTATTAACAAAATATGCTAAAATAGGAGGATATAAATATAATAAAGAAGATAATGAATTAATTTCAACAGAAGGTAAAACTTTAAATAAATTAATAGACTCTAGAGAAGTAACAAGAGTAATACCTGCATCAAAATTATATGAAATGATAGGCCAGGGAGTATCTTTTCCTAAAGAGCAATTACAAATATTACAATATTTTAAAGATATTTCAGGTAGAGCAAAGTCACTAAATAGCCAAATGGCAGCAATGTCTGCAGATGTATCAGGAACAGGTGGTAGTATAGCAGCATCATTAATTACTTTAGATAGAATGAATAATGCCATGAATGATGAAGTTTTATATGGTATAGAAGGTAAAATGAAAGGAACTGCTATTGAAGCATATACTGAAAATGCTCCTAAACTATTTATAAATAGTACTGAAAAAATGTTTTTAGAATCAAGTAATGCATTTGTTGGCGCGCTTAATGTATTTGCAGTACAATCAGGTAGAGATTTAAGTGATTTTAGTGTAGAAACAATTAATCTAATAGTAGATCATTTATATGCTTCTATGTATATGGCTATAGATAATACTAGTAAAGCAGAATTAAAAAATATGTTTTATGGTGAAAATTCTACTGCAAATAAATTATGGAATTATAAACACGGTAAAAATAAATTACAAAATGTAGCAATAATAGATTTTCTTACACCTTTAAAATCTAGAGAAGGAGGTATAGGGTACATAAAAGGTAACACATCTGCTATTAAAGATTCTGCAACTAGTGATAGACTAGTAAACAGCTGGTCAAGCAGAACTGAAGAATTTTTTACAAAAGAATTACCTAAATATGCATTATATGCTTCAGCATGGAGAACTAATTTATTTTCTTTCCATGAATTAACGCCACAAGACTCAAGTCTATCTATTAAAATTAATGAAAGTTTTAAGAATTTAAAAAATCCAGAATTAAAAACAGAGAGAAATCTATTAAGTTTAAATGATTCTGAATATTTCATGGATGTAATTAATCAAGTATACAGACACTTACATCATAATAAAATTTTAGTGCCAAATGCGCGTAAAAATGATATTGTAAAGAAAAGTGTGAAAAGACATGAAAAGAAAAAAACAGGAGTTGCTATAGAATTTAAAACTGAGTCAAGTAAATTTAAATTAGATGATACAAACTATAAACCTTTTATTACTTTTGAAAATAACTTATATAAATTTACTGAAGTAAATAGTAAAGGAGAAGGCGTGTATAAAATAACTCATAAATTAGGATTAAGAGATGCAAATAATCGTTATATTTACGAGTATTCTAAATCAGACGGAGATAGATCGTTTGTACCAGATAATAATTTAAATAATATTCTGAAACAATCAGAAGAAGAAGGATTTAGTTTTATAGAAGAAGATGATATAGAAACTTTTGAAGGTGGAATATATGACTCTACTGAAAATGATGAATTAGATACTAATATAGAATGTCCATAACATTCGCAAAACATATAAAAAAATGATGAAAAAAAGAAAAAGTTATAAAAGAGGAACTGCAGTAAAAGCATATGGAAAAGGTGGACCAGTTAAAAAAAGAAAAGGATATGGCAGAAAGAAAAAGTAATAAGAAAAAAGGAGCCGATGGTAAAGCATGTTGGAAAGGTTATAGATATGCTGGAACTAAGAACGGTAAAGATAAGTGCGTAAAAGTTAAGAAAAGAAAATAATGGCTAGAAAACCTTGTAAAATTAAAGTAACGTTACCTACTGGTAAACAAGTATATCCTACTTTAGGTAAAGAATTATCTGAAAAATTTGGGACTAATAAAGGTGATGAGATATTACAATCTGTATTGAGTAAAGAATTTTTTCAATACTTTGGTAATTTTATTGCTAATCCAAAAAGTGAATTTTTTGAAGGTAAGCTTGATAAGCAAGGTATGCCTTTATTAGAACATGTTTTAGATTTTAAACAAAAAGTACTAGATCAGAAAAAAGAAAATCTAAAAGAAAAATATTTAGGTAAAAAAACTAAAGAAGTAACTGATTTAAAACTTAAGTATATACAACAATCTATTGATACTTTAAATGTACAAATAAAAGAATTTAACAGGACTAAAGGTGCTGAATTATATATAGATAATTTAAAAGAGATTGAAAAACTTCTAGAAAGTTATACTGAGGCAGAAAACAAAAAAGCTTTTATTACATTTTTAGACAATGCCGCTGATCAAGCAGCTAAAATTTTACAACAGTTAGATAATATTGGTAAAATAAGTCAAGTCGAGTGGCAAAATAAAAAAGTTAGGGACCAAAAAGCTAAGCTAGTACAAGATATGTACAAGTATATAAAAGGTTATGGTGATTTAGCTGATGGTATACTAAATGATTATAACTCAAAAGCAGAGGAGGCAGAAGGATTAGATGTAATAACAGAAGACGAGCTTGAAGTTTTAGAAGAATTACAAGTAGCAGGAAATAGAATTGAAAATAAATATAAAATAGCAGCGGCTAATATACTAGCACATGAATATGCACCACATTTTACTACAGTTAAACAAAAAGTATATGTAGAAAAATATAGAAAAGATTTTCAAGAGAAAAATCCTATAGAAGGATGGTTATCTACTCGTAAATTAGATGGGGAAAAAGTCTCACAAGAAAAATATGAAGCTGCTAGAGATGAGTATGTATGGGAACAACTAGAAAAAGATAAAAGTGAAATATATACTGAATCAGTTAATTGGTTAAAAGATATTTTTCATACATCTACTGGAGATATTAGCAGGTGGGACCAGTTTATGGTTGCATTAGGAAGACAAAAAGATAGTGTTGCGCAATTACTTTCTGAAAAGTTTGATGTAACAGATGATAAGATTCGTCAAGAATTATTAATAAAAGTTACAGAATTATATGGTTTAACTAAAGCATATGAAGAGCATAGAAAAAAAGAAATAGGAGCACTAGCTACAGAAAGTTCTGAATTATATGCACCGTTTTTAGAATTAGATGATGATGGATTACGTACAGGTCATTTTGTAGAAAAATATAAAAGTGAAGTATATAGAGAAAAAAAGAAAATACTAGAAGAGTCTTTTGCTGAGAATATTAGTGAAAAAGAAGGTAAAGAAATGCGTAGACAGTGGTTCAAAGAAAATTGGTCAACTGATAAAAAATACTCAAGGCTAATAGCATCTAAAAAAGTAGAAGAAGCTAGACAATATCAAAAAGAACAAGCAGCTAAAGGTATTGCAGTAAGTAGACCAAAAGCTAAATGGGAAAATCCTCAGTATAATGAATTACTAAAAAGTGATGAGGCTGTTTTAAATTTGTATAAATATTTAATGGATTTACAAAGAGGAGCAGATTTAATAGTACCAGGGCACTATAAACTAGGATCTAAAATTTACCAAATACGTAAATTAGCTAAAGAAAGAATTCTAACAGATAGTAAAGATGCAAAAACTGCAGGTATATCTATGTGGGATTCTTTTAAAGAATATGTAAGAGAAGCATGGCTTGTTCAAGAAGATGATGAAATAAGAGGAGAAGAAAAAAGATTGGATCAAGAAGAAACAGATCCTACAATAGAAGGAATAGACCAGTTATTAGAAGAACAAGAAGGTCAAGAAGTATATGCAGATGTACAAGGAGATGTTAGAAGATATATACCTATACACGGTAGATCAGATGTAGGAATAGAAAATATGTCTTTTAACGTAGTAGATTTAGTTTTAAAAAATTATGCTACAGCTTTACATTTTCATGAATATAATAATATACTACCTGAAGTACAAATGATAGAATACTTTATGAAAAAAAGACAAGTACCTATAAAAGAAGGATACGATAATGTCTATAATAAAGCTAAAAAGTATTTTACGCAAATGTTTAAACAAGGACAAGGAGAAGGAAAAGAGGGAACAAGTAATGCTTACCAGTTAATTAGAGAGCACATAGATCAACGAGTTTTTCAAATAAATGCGCAAGGTTGGATGGGTAAGTCGACTAAAATAGGTAAAGATATGGTTGTTGTTGATCCAGGTGATGGTAAATTAGTAATCAAAAAAGCAAAAGAAATTTCTAATGCAAAGATTATAAACAATCTTGGTACATATGCAGGAGCATTATTACTACAGTTTAACTGGATAGCAACTGGAGCTAATTATAATTATGGTCAAACTATGTCTATAATAGAATCTATAGGAGGTTATCACTGGAATGGTAAAAATTTAATGACAGCATATTATAAATTTATAAATGGTACACCTGGTATATTAAATGATATAGGTAAACGTAAACCACAATCTTTTGTAGGACTTATATTAGAAAAATATGATGCAATGAATAATTTTAGTATAAGAGGATATAATTTTGCAGATACTCATCGATTTACACAATTAGCAAAAGGTGATTCTTTATGGGCTACGATTAGTTTACCTGAATATTTTAACCACGGTGTCCCTGCTATGGCATTTTTAGATAATATAAAAGTATTTGATAAAGATGGTAACTATCTTACTAAAGGAGGCACAACTAAAGATATTAAAAAAGCAATGAGTTTGTTAGATGCTCATGAAAGAGTAGAAGATGAAAACGGTGTGTTTTCTTTAAAACTAGATGATAGGGTAGCAAGTACAAGTATAGATGGTAAATCTGATCCTAATAAAACTGCTTTTGTATCTAAACATATAGTTAGACCATTACAATTAATAAATGGTTATCTTCAGGGTCACTATGCAAAAAATAATAAAAATGCAGCTGAGTTTAAATGGTGGGGTACTTTAATGTTTTCTATGAGAAGATTTATGATTCCTGGATTTGCTAAAAGATGGAGAAATATTTCTAAAATTTGGTCTGAAAAAGCTAATATGCCTAATCTACAGAATTACCAAATGGGTCTTAATACCGAAATGGATGGAGACTATGTAACAACTATTAGATTTTTTAAAAATGTATTAAAAGATTTACATAGATTTAGATTTAAATTAGCAGGTATGTCTCAAAGAGAATGGAATACTTTAAATTCATATGAAAAAGCACAAATAAGAAGAACTATTGGAGAAGTAGGCTCTATGGTTGTTACTGGAGTATTAGGAAGTGTGCTTGCAGCATCTGCAGATGAAGAAGATGATCCATTATACTATGCAATGGCTCTTTGGGCAAATAGATTAAACTCAGAGTTAATGCAGTATACAGATCCAAGAGAATTCTTAAGAATATTAGGTTCTCCAGCTGTAAGTATAACATTAATAGAGAGAATACTAAGATTAGGTGATCAGTTTATTGATGATAATTTAGGATTTGGTCCTTATGAAGTTTATCAAACAGGTAAGAGAAAAGGAGAAACTAAAATGAAATATAGATTTAGAGATGTAGTACCGTGGTGGAAACAATTAGAAAAACATAAAGATTTAAAAGAAGCTATGGAATACTACACTAGAGGTAATGCTAAATTTGGAAGATAAAGTCTAAAAAAAAGGAGAACAATTAAGTTCTCCTTCTTTAAAATATATACCTAATTTTATTCCAAGGTATGATACTATCATGTAATTCTATAAACTTATTTATATACTTACGTTTAAGACCAGCCCTATATCTAATATTTTTACCACCATATTGAGAAGTTTTTACTTCCTGGATTTTTGGAACCCATAATTGTTTTTCTGTCTCAGGGTGATTTTCCATATTAGTTAAATGTTTGTCTTCATTATGTGTAAGAAAAATTACTTCTGCAAGAACATCCTTTTTGTAAGGACCGTCTACGTAATCATCTAACATATGAAACAAATCAGCATAATCTTCTAACCAGTTTTTGTAAAGTATAACAGGACTAAAATTAACATGTACATCATAACCTGCTTCTATAAATGCATTGATAGCTTTTATTCTATCAATAATTTTAGATGTGTGCGGCTCATGTAAATTAGCAATTTTTTGCGGCATCAAACTAAATCTAATACGAATTTTCTGTTTAGGATCAAACGTAGTTAATATAGGATTAACGCGTTTAGTAGCAAAACTACCCATGGCAATGGGGTGATCTCTGAAGAACTCAAAGATCTTTTCCCATTCATGGTGCTTTGCATGTAATGCAAAATCCTCATTACAACTTATATCATATGTTGTATAAGTTGCATGAGTTTGATTAGGTTTATCTACAGCAGTGAAAAATGCATGATTATTAATCGCAGTTAATATATCACCAGTGTTGCTAGCTATAGTTAAACCTTCTGGCTTGCTACGTTTCATATAACAATATGAACAATTATACAAGCAACCGTGGCCGAAGCTAGGAGAAATAAAATCGGTAGACCTAAATGAAGGTCTAATAATCATTGATTTTCTAACTATTTCTTTTAGCATACTACATAATTATCTTTAACTTTACCTTTAGTAAAAGGAGTAGGTAAGTGTGGATTATAAAATAATACTTGACCTCTTTTACCATATTCAAGAAAACTTTCACTTAGATGACTCATATAAATAGCAACTATGTAAAGTTTAGGATTATGCTTAAGATCTTTTTCTAAGTAATCATTACCATCAGTAATAAGTAAAGCAGGTCTACCTGTTTTAAGAGATTGTCTAATACATTGACTTAAATTAGTACCACCATCTATTTTAGCAGTAAATATCTCTTCAGGTGGTATTTTAAATAATTCACCTTTACAAGCAAATATCCAAGTATCCTTAACTAATTTAGAAGCATACATTTGAAATGCAACCATTCTAGCAATAGTCCTAAGTTCTACACGTTTGTTTGCTAAATTAACTCTAGTGCCCATTGAACCAGAGTCATCTATAAAAAGATCAAAATTTAAAATATATCTATTTTCTTTAACAGAAAGATCATCTAATAATGCTACATGAGCAAAATTCTCAATATTAGCTATATCTTCTAGATCGTCCGATTCAAAAATAGATTCTTCTACGGTATATCTTTTACCACCTACATTACTAACAGCTTTATCAATTATATGATTAACTACTTTACTTAATTCAGAAGCATTAACTTTAATCTTTTTTAGAAGACTAGGATCATCTAATATTTTAGCTTGCTCTAAAGTTTTACCAAAAGATTTACCACAGCCGAAATTGGCTGCGGTATCTTGTAAATCCTGTATAGCTTTTTTAGCTTTGTTAATAGCAGATTTAGCTGCTTTGTCTAACTCTTCAGATGCAGATCCATTAGTTACCTTTTGATTCTCTTCGTCTATATAATCAGGATCTTGTTTCCTTAAATAATTAAACAAAGCTTCCATAATTGCTTTAGAAGCAATGTGACTATATCCCATATTTTCATTAGTAACCATAGATAAAATATGATTGTCACATTTACGTAAGAAATGATGAAACCAATACATACTAGGTTTTACTACAACTTTCTTATCTTTATTGTAATAATTTTTAAAACCATCTAGTATCATTTCTTGTGTAATATTTACACTAGCATATGCACTAAGATCATATGTATTTAAAATACTATTAGCAGTAAGTGAATCTATATTAGGATGTATAATACAACTTCTTTGATCTACACTTCCAAAATCTATTTCTTGATTGTTATAGTATTGAGATCTATATCCGTAATATTTACTCTGCATGGCTATATGTATTAGTATTTGATACTATATTATTAGACATTTTTTTAAACTCTTTCTTTAAATCGTCTTGATCATAATTAAAGTCTATATTGTCTATAACGTTATCTAATTCTTCTTGCAATTCTTCAGCTTTACGTCTATGATTAGTAATATCATGCATTTCTTGCAATTCTTCACAAAGTTGCTTCATATATAATTTAGTATATACATCATCACCGCCTTCAAATACACCTATAAGATTTTGTATTTGTGTTCTTACAGAGTTTTCTCGAGTACTCTCAAGTTTACTTGAAACAACACTAATTCTATCAGGAGCTATTAAACTACAACATTTCATAATAGCTTCTGTATCTTCTAAAGCATATATTAATTTGATAGCGTTAACCATTTTAGGTATATAACTAGCAGTTCTATCAGATATTTTATCATAAACAGCTTTGATAAATCTTTTAGTTTTATGTATATCTACTTTCTCTGTCATATTTTTTATATCTTTAGCAGTAGGTATAGATATTTCTAATTCAGTTGTTGTACCTTTAAATGTTTTAAATATTGTATCAACACCTACTCTATCTACATTAAGTGTTAATACAAAACGATCCCAGAAAGGATTGTCTTCTTCACTACCATTTATTTGATTACATGATCCAACAAAACTTTGCCATTTACATTTTT
>CEOT01082031.1_pt1 | contig 13460 bp, 26 predicted proteins | sample 530671 | NCBI WGS metagenome assembly CEOT01 (sample SAMEA2620852, study PRJEB7988) | marine metagenome | isolation source: saline water (ENVO:00002010), including | reverse complement strand
TTTTGTGTCGTTTGAATTTTCCCAGAACTTCAATGAAGAGATCACCTAAGATCTTTTGTAGCTGCTCAATTAAGAACAGTGTTGGTATATAGTATGTATTGTATATACCATAGGACGTAGTTGCACCGCTTCATATCCTTTATTCTCTTGGCGATGTGTCTTAGTATATAACTAATGATATGCAAAGATAAATAAAAAAAATAATATAAAAAAATTTTTTAAAATAAAAAAAATAAAAATGTGTTCGAGGTCATGACCCACACAGAAAATAACTCCCCGTCAAAACTTTGGACGGAACATCCCCCCGTACCAAAAAATGTAACCTCATGTAGTGTGAGAACATTCAATATTGGGGACTAATAACTATACGATTATGGGATATGTTATTGGAACGATTTCTTCCTTCGTTAATGAAGACCAAGAAAGATGTGAGTCACCTGTGGTTCAGACTGCATCAGATGGTCGTTCATACACTGTTGTAATACTCAACGAGAAGTGTGATGAAGGTGTAGAAGATTTCTCAGATGGTGAGGCATACTCTGTCTTTGCTACTGCTGAGAAACTAAACACTCTATCAACAGGGAAGACGATCCGTGTATCTTCTAAGTAGTAACTTAGTAGTACACTAGTCAACACATAGGAGTAGACATTAAGGTGATTCGAAGACACCAGTCTACTCCTTTTTTTAAAAGTCTGGACAAGTCAAGACAATTCTACGATTACACAGGACTGTAGAGGACAATTCTAGTCAAGTCTAGCCTTATTCTTACACAAGATAAGTCCATTCTTACACAAAATAAAACGCCCCAATCAGAACTTGTCATGATTTATGTGTGTGAACACAAGGGTATCTACAAACCCATGTTTTGTACACATATGACTATGACTACATTATGTCCTACATTATACAATATAGCAAAAGTCGAAAAACTTATTGTATCCACATCCAACCCAACATCCAACGGATCACAGAATGTAACGAATGATATAAGGATAGACTAAGCACAGATTGAGTGCCAGGTCAGTCTGAGATTAATTAGTTACCGTCATCTACATTTACTTTATAGTACAGGGTAAGAGATGTCGACCTAAGTCACAAGTTTGTTAGTAAATGTAGACAAATGTATGAACTCATCCATATTCAGTGTCAAGTCTTATAATACTATTTATTTATTGTCGTAACTAAGTTAAGGTATAAGATTTGATACTGTTTGAGTTCTTACTTGTTTTGTACTAATCAAACTTTATAATAAAATGTCAACAAACAGTAAACTGTGGAGAGAAGAAATATCAGGGCCTATCCACGTAAAACAAAAGGCACTGGATTTGAAATTTGATGAGAACTCTATTGTATTTGGTTATACAATTAGAATACCATCTAATTTATTCGATAACGTAACGAATTGTCGTAAATCATCTAAACTAATTACAGAAAAACAAGAGTCTCAGAACACTTGGTGTCATCAGTTTAGAAATAGTAAAGGTCAATGTTACATTAATATGACACATAGGATTAAGTATTCTAATGTAATTAACTTTTATAGTTTACAACGATCAATATTTACACAATTAAAGCAAGAGTGTATGATATTGACAAGACGACTCAAAGCACTACAACTAGAAGGAGAACAAAAATCTTTAAATGAGGGAGAACAAACATTCCAAATGTTAAAGAAACAACAAAGATTATGGGAAGATTAGACACAACTTCTGTTGTACACTGTGGATGAGTGGGAGACCAAGACTAACAACAAGTATTACGACCAGACTAGAGATAGTCTGTGTCGTGGTCTTGGTATAATAAAACTAAATTGAATAATTAATTTAAATACCAATTAGGTAAACAAATGACCAAAGAAAAACAATTTACATCATTTGATACAGAAGGACCAACTGATTTTGATCATGTTGGATTTCATTTAGATACAATAGATGATATATTACAACTAGTAGATGCATGTCATAAACAAGGAGATAAAGCTCCATGTACATCTGAGAAACTAGATGAATTAAAACATTACACTGATAAACTAAAAAGATATGTTGGACAAGGTCCTTATCATGTTTATCATTCTCAACCTTTACCAAAAGGTGGGAAAGAATTAACAGTTAAAGTCTTTCCAAGAGATTAAAACACAATACCTGAACATGTATTCAAACTGTTCATTATTATTAAAGATATGAATGAAGACAATTTAGATTTTCATGAATCGATCAAACTCAAAGAAGAGATTGGTCAAGAACTGGGAGAAACAAGAAAGTGGAGGTCATTCTACACTAACGATTATTCTCCACATGGTATGAAACTGGTTAAAATGACCCGTGAACATATCATAGAGACAGTATATCACTGTTTCAATACAATTGAAGTCCTCAAAGAGGATTTGAACACTGTCGAGACTAAGTTACAGCAAGTAACAGACAACTCTGACACACAATAAAACAACCCAATCTGACTGTGGGTTGATTCTGGCAATAACAGTCAACAACACAACTAAAATGTTTAACAATTTAAAATTAAAGAAATGAATTTAATTAATCCTAACTCAAAAGTCTTACTAGAAGACATGAGATTGTCTGGTAATCCAGACGCAACAGTAGAAGATTACCCACAAGGTATCAACGGTAAAATAAATGTATCAGAAGACGGTAGAAAATATTACATCGCTGTATTCAATGATCCTGATAACCCATTTGGAACTGAGAGATATAGAGTTGTATCACAATCTATGGACTCAACTGGTAATCCAGTATGGAAATCAGGTAGACCATCCAAGTTAAATAAATGGATAGGTAAAGAAATACCAGGAGAGATAGTTACAAGAGAGGTAGAGGAATATCAAGTAGGAGATAACAATGTAAATATCTATTCATGTGTAGTATTGAAAGGTGAAAGTGTTACAACTGTATTCAGACAACAAGGGCACGATTTAATGGAAACTGAGGAAGAGTATGTTGACGAGGTAAACACCATTGATGCTCCTGTGACTGACGAAGCACCTGAAGTACCAGTACAATAAACAAAACGACCATAATCGTATGTTAAAATGTTGAAGTTTAAGATATAGTCAATCTATATCTTATTCTTCTTCATTTTTTTATACTTTATTTGGTAAATTGAATAAATTTAATTATATTTAAAAACAATAAAATATGGCAAAATACAAATTACAATTAAATCACGATGGAAGAGCATTTTGTGATTGTTTCAATGTATCTTCAGAAAGATTTATACAAATGAGAGATGCAGTTTATAAACATCACAGGAGTAAACTTACATTAAAGAAAACACAAGCAATTGATGCATTGCAAAATGAATTAGGTGGTTTAACATTAGAAGAAAGTTTTTTATTAGGTATGGCATGGGGAGTGTGTGATTATTTAGACAAAAGAGATACACTAAACGAACAACATAGTGAAGATCAAATAGATAAAGATCTAGATCGTCTTAAATCATTAGTAAAAGAAGGTAAGTCAACTAAAACTGGTATTAATATAGAAGGATTTATGCGAACAATGAAAGATGGAAAACATGACTTCTAATTTATATTCGTTAAGAGATAAGAAGACAAAGAGATTATTAAATGTAGCTTATACTAAAGATGGACTTAAGTATACATATAATAAAGTGGGTAAATGTTTATATGATGACAAATCATATGTAGAAATATATAAAAGAATATCTTTTGATGATGTAAGAGACAATAAATTAAAGACGTCACTTGAAAAATCTGAGCATTATTATGCTAATAAAGCATTAATATTAAATAGATAAATTATAATTTAATAATCCACAGTATTATGAATAACAATAAGAATGATAATTATCTCAAAATAGATAAAATAATAGACGTGCTAAAAGAGCACAGTGATAAAAACAAAGCATATAATAGATATATTAAGAAACTATCTACTATGGCACTGGCAGCTTTAAACGATGAAAATGTTCTGGCAAGCACTAAAATAGAGTTTAGAGTTAAAAAGAAAATAGCAACTAAAAGAATTAATAACAATCCAAGAGATTTATTAGATTTACTCACAAGTTCTGGCACACCTGATGAGTTTGCTCGTAATCTAGATAGTATACAAGATAAAATAGAAGAGAATAGAGAAAATGAAAAAGAATGGGAAGAACTATTTGTTAAACTAGATGATCTAGATAATGAAGCATTTATTACATTATTATCACGTATAATAGAAGTAGTAAAAGAGTTTAAATCTAAATTGGACATTAAAGCAAAAAAGATATGCGAAAGAATGTAGAAATAGGACAAATAGTCCAAATTGTATCTGATAAAGATACTGAGGGTAGGCATACTGTTATGAATGTTAAAGTTAAGAACTATAATGAAGAAACTGGCAGAATTATAGGTACAAAAGTTAATGTTCGTACTGTTGAAGATCCTACTGGTGGTTCAAATGAAATAGTAATAACACATAGAGACGAAGTAAGAGCATGGCTAGCAAGTTAAAAGATAGAATAAAATTATATTTAATGAGTCATCCTGAAACTCAGGACAGTAACGAAGCATTAATGAGTATTATTTGGCAACATGAACTTGATAAATTTATTATAAATGCTGGTGGTGTACAAGTAAACCCACTGACATTACTGAAGAATAATAAATTAACATCATGGGACAGTGCTACACGTGCTAAACGTAAATTACAGGAAGAACATCCTGAACTTAGAGGTAAGTCTTACAATAAAAGACAAAAGAAAGCATCTACAATATCAAAAAATATCAACAATGGTAAAGATTTTGATAATTTATTTGGTAATTCAAATTATATTGTTTAAAATTGCATAATTATGGGACAGACAAAAAGAGCAAAAGAAATAGCGGAAATAAAACCGTATATAATAGATTATTATTTTAATAATCCTCATGCTAATGGCTATAAACATATGCGAGAGAAATTTGGAGTCACAGACTCTACTATTCGTTTAACAATAGAAGAAGAACTAGATAGAAGATTTAAGAATGCACAAAGAGTAAAAAATGTACAAAAGAATAAGGAAATTAAAGAATAAATGTGGTGACACACGTTTATTAAAATTACTTAATGAAGGTAATATAATATCTATGTCATGTGATGAATGTGATATAATATTAGGAACCAAAAAAGAAAATAAAGAACTGTACATTAACTCTGTTCAATTTAGTTGCGGTCCTACAGTAGCAATTGGATCATATATAACATTATCTGACTTTGGTAAAGTTAAAATATTAGGAATATACCCTAGTTTATCTCATAATAATAATGAATATTTATTTGAAATTTTAAAAACACAAAATGGCAAAAAAGAAAGAAGATAAACAAGAAGAACCTATAAAGAAAGAATTCAGATTTTCTGGCTCACCTGCACGCCTTGAAGGCGAAGATTTTGAAGAGTATAAAGAAAGACGTAAATTACTCAAAGCTTTAGAAAAACAGAAGTTAAAAGGTAAAGTAATCTGGCATAGTGGTATATTAGGTAGATATTTAAAAGAATATAAAGGGAGAGAAAATGAAATATATGATAAATTACGAGAACATGCAGCTAAACAAAATAAAATGGATTCAGACAACAACTCTGAATCTGATGTTTAACTATGTAATAAAATAAAAAATGAATAAAATAACACAAGAAGAATATGATGAATTTAAATTGAGAGTAATAAATTTTGTAACAAACAACATAAAAGAACATGGTAAGCATGATGCTGAGTATTGTTTCGGGCCTACATTATTTCTGAAAGCGTTTAATAAAACAAATAAAATAGTACCATTACCAAGTGAACTATTTAGTAGCCAAAAAGGAAAAGATTTGGCAGCAGAAATATGTAGAGACATGATTGAAATGTCAGAAGCATCTGTAATGTGTTTTATAACAGAAGGTTATGCAGCATCAGCAGACGCAATGAACGTAGATCCTGATAATTTACCTAGACCATCACAGTTACCACCAGACCAAAGAAAAGAAGTTTTATTTTTATGTTTTGAAGGTTACAAAGTAGATCAATATGCTATCTGTTTTATTAAAGAATATAATGCAGAAAAGCGTACATGGAAAATAACACCTGACAATACTTTTTCACCAAGCAAAGATGAGTTGAAAAAAGCTAGAATGGAGGGTACATTTACTAACTTTTATAATATATAAATATGGCATGGATGAAATTTGTATACCAAGTATCAATACTTGGTGATGATAAACTATTCGCTAAAATAGTGGATAAAGCTGATAAAAATCAGAAAGAATCTATACAGTATAGAGGACAAGAGATAGAATTAGACAAAGCGAAAGCTATTGTTAGTTATTTAGATATGTATAATAGAACAACTGATGATTTACTTCGTAGGTAATTCTCCTCTTATTGATTGTGATTGTAAACCTGCATCAATAGATGATGTTATTAATTACTGTCAAAATAAAAAATTCATTGGAATTGACACTGAGACTTCGGGAGTTGATTACAATGGAGATAAAGTTATAATGGTACAAATTGGTGATGAACACAATCAATTTGTAATAGACACACGCTATGTGAGCATAATCCCACTGAAGCATATATTAGAGTCTGAAACCCACCTTTTGCTAGGACATAATATAAAGTTTGATTATAAGTTCCTGCTTTCAAACTTTGGTATACGCCTAAGAAACGTATGGGATACTATGCTTGCAGAGTGTGTCATCCATTGTGGTAAGATCAAACCTGGTTATAGTTTATTAGATACTGTTAAACGTTATCTACATGTAGAATTAAATAAAGAGACACGTAGTCAATTTACTAAACTACAAAGTGGAGAACCATATACTAATGAACAAATATTATATGGCGCTAAAGACGTTGAGTATTTAGTACGTATAATGAAATGTCAGCAAGATATTATCAAAGAACTAGATTTAGAAAAAGTTATACAACTTGAGAACAAAGCAACACTGGCATTTGCTGAGATCGAGTATAATGGCTTATATTTAAATCAAGAAGAATGGCGTAAACTAGCAATTAACGCTGTAAATTCTACCGTAGAAAAAGAAGAAGAACTAGATCAATTAGTTATCAATGATATTAAATTACATAAATTTAAATTACCTGGTATACAAAAAGATCTATTTGGCGGCAAAGAACGTGAAGTAAATGTTAAATGGAGTAGCTTTGCTCAAGTAAAGAATGTATTACAAGAGCTAGACTCTACATTAACAGATACAAGTGTACGTGAGTTATATAAAAGGAGAAATCAACATCCTATTATAGATACTGTTATAAACTATCGTAAAGAAGCTAAGCTAGTTACAACATATGGTTTAGATTTCTTACGATATGTAAATAAACATACACAACGTGTACATACTGTGTTTTGGCAAATACTAAACACAGGCCGTGTATCTTCTGGAATGAAAGGTAGATATTCTTATCAAGATTATCCTAACATGCAAAATATACCTGCAAGAGAGGAATATCGTAATTGTTTTCAGGCTGAACCTGGTTGGAAGATAATCACTATGGATTATTCAGGCCAGGAATTAAGGCTTATAGCTGAAGGATCACAAGATCCTGTGTGGCTTAATGCATTTAGAAATGGTGAAGATGTACATGGTAAAGTAGCTTCTATGGTATTTGATGTAGATATATCTAAAGTTAAAAGTAAACCTAAATTCTTAAAAGGTAAATCTTATAGGGATGTAGCTAAGACTATAAACTTTGGGTTAGCATATGGTATGAGTTATTTTAAATTAGCTGATACATTAGACATACCAGAAGAGAAAGCAAAAGAATTTATTGATAAATACTTTAATGCTTTGCCTAAAATTAAATCTTTTCTTACTGCATTAGGTAACTATGGCAAGAAATATGGTCATATTAAAACATTTAAACCTTTTAGAAGAATTAGATGGTTTGAGGATCATAAAAATTTAAGTACTCTTGATAGAAAACATAAATTCCAAAGACTCGGTGAAATAGAACGAGCTTCTAAGAATACTCCAATACAGGGTAGCGGTGCTGATATGATTAAATTAGCGTTGTCGTTACTACTCAAAAAGATTAACAAAGACAATCTACATGATAAAGTACGTTTAGTTACACAAGTACATGATGAAATAGGTTGTGAAGTTAAAGAAGATTTTATAGATGAGTGGGTAAACATACAACAATCTTTAATGATGGAAGCAGGTGCAGAAATATGTAAATCTGTAGACATGATTGTCGACTATTCTGTAACTGATAAATGGAGTAAATAATAACAGAGAACAGACCCCAGTGAGCGTAAAGTGTGTATTATGACACAAGTGTACTTAATACCCCACCACGCCTGGGCGAGTTCTAATTACTAACTTAATCCATAAAGAATAAATGATGAAGACATCTTATTTAATTAAACAAGTTGGCGAGAAGCTGACTAATTTATTGCTTGAAAAGAATGAAGCATATGGTGACTCTGCCACACAAGGAGAAGCAATATTCGCAACAGAACAAAACAAACAAACATTGACTGCAAAACAATTTGGTATATGTTGTAGAATAGATGATAAAATATATAGATTAAAAAATAAAGGAATATACGATAAAACAGAAGATTCTTTACAAGATCTAACAGGTTATCTTATGTTATTAATTATAGCGCTAGAGCAAAATAAAAGTGTTTAATAACGTACAATCATTTTCAGCTGTTAAATCTTCTAACATAGAGGGAATCGCGGAAGGATTAGTAGATATGATGGAAAAAGATCATTATCCGCTAGCTTTACCTATAAAAAGAGAAAAAGATTATATACACATAGTAGTAAAATATAAAAAAATAGAAAAATGGGAGATAAATTAAATAGGAAAAAAGATATAGAACAACAAGAACATTTAAAAGCATGGAAATCAAAAGGTTGTAGAGGTACATCTATAGCAGCAACAGGTTTAGGTAAAACTCGTATGGGTTTATTAGCAATAATAAATTTATTAGAAGATGATCCTGATAGATCTGCATTAGTTATTGTACCAACTGAAAATCTTAGAGATAGAGAATGGCTTGATGAGTTTAAAAATTGGAATGTAACACATTTATTATCACGAGTACAATTTATGTGTATACAATCAGCTTATAAATTAACAAGTCACTATTGGGATATTATTGTAGTTGATGAGGTACATACTACATTATCTCCTGAATATAGAAAGTTCTATGAAAACAACCAATGGTACCAGCTTTATTGTTTAACAGCTACGGCACCAGAAAATGATGAGTATCGTAAGTATTTAAAAAGTATAGCACCAATAGTAAGAACAACAGATATAAATAAAGCGCTTAGTTTAGGATTAGTTTCTCCTTATAAAGTATATAATTTAGCTGTTGAATTTACGCCTCAAGAAATGATTGATTACAACAAAGCAAATAAATTATTTACTGCAGCACAAGCTAATCTAGGTGGTATATTTAATGCATTTGAGAATGCTACAAAATACAGAAATGATAAGAATGATCCTGATAAACGTAAATGGGCTAATATATTCTATGTAATGATGCAAAAACGTAAGAAAATTTGTTTTAATGCGGTTAATAAAATTAAATTAACTAAAGAAATTATTGATAAATTTTCTGACAGAAAGACTTTAGTTTTCAGTGAAAGTATTATATTTGCAGAAGAGTTACAAGAAGTTTTAGGAGATGAATGTGTAACATTTCATTCTAAAATGACCGCCAAAGAAAGAAAAGCTGCGCTTAAAACTTTTGATGATGGTCGTACGAAAAAGAGAGTTATATCATCAGTAAAAGCATTAAATGCTGGCTTTAATGTCCCTGAATGTTCGTTAGGTATATGTTGTGCTGGTAGTTCTAAGGCGTTAGATAACGTACAAAGAACTGGTAGAACGTTACGTCTAATGGAAGGTAAAGTAGCTATATATATAAATATGTATGTTAAAGGATCTCAAGAATTAAAATGGGTCCGCAAACGTACTAAAAAGGACTACCAAACACAATGGGTAGATAGTATTGATCAAATAAAACCTTAAATATGGCAAAAATTAAAGACAAAATTAAAGAAACCTCTACATCCATTATAGTAAATGGTGTAGAGTATAAACCTTATAAAAGATCTAAACAAATTTTTCTAGAGCATCAACAAGAACATCTTGAAGATTGCGATAGAAAACATGTTGCTTTTTTAAATGACACAATGAGTGTAGAAGAGTTTGAAGCAATGGCTGAGTTACAAATGGAATTACAAAACGACATAAAACGAGGCAAATGATAGCAATAGGTACACCTTTTATAGAATTATTAGATAAAGACGAGTTAAATTTAACTCAATATTGTGTACTATATTGCTATGCATATAATAAAGTTAATCTATTAGAAACATATTTTAAAAAAAACAGAGACGATATTATACATGTTAGATCTCTTATAGACCGTGGATATTTAGAAGCACCTAATGGTGGTAAACTACAAAACATAACACCTACTATGAAATGTATATCATATATAAAAGACTTAGTAGATAGTTATGCTGATGTTAAAGCTGAGAATATATTATCAGATGATGATGAGATGTTTGATCTTATTGATGATATATATAAAGATGAATTTAATTTATTTCATGAAACTTATCCAGTTACAACAATTAGAACTAATGGCTTTAAATCTAGTTTACGTGAAAATAAAAAACAATGTAAAGAACTATTTATACAAACACTAAAAGATAAAAAAATTAGTGCTAGCAATTTACAAAAATGTTTATTATTTTATCTAGAAGAGAAAAAGAAAGGTGGTGATATGGCATATATAAAAACTATGCGTAACTTTCTAAAAGAAGAAACATGGAGAGATGTTTTAGAAAAAATGAATATGGATGATAACAACAACGATATAGATTATGGCGGAAAACTTATATAGAGGTCTAAAATATAGACCAATTACTCATGCCGCTGATGAAATTGTAGAATATATTAAATCTAGAAAAGATGGAGATGATAAATCTCTAAGAACTAGATGGAGTAAATTAAACAATTATTGTATGGGTGGGTTAGATTGGAATACTATCATAACAATAGGTGGTATGTCTGGATCAGGTAAATCATCTATTGCTAATGAACTAGAAACTAGTTTGTTTGATAGTAATCCTGATGAAAATTTTGCTGTACTTTCATTTAACTTTGAGATGATAGCAATGAAACAAGTTGGTAGAAAGATTTCTGCTAAACTAAAGAAAACTGTAGGAGATTTATATTCAAGTAAAGAATCATTATCTGATGATGATTTTACTGCTGTAGAATCTGCTGCACAAGAAATTTCTAGTAATTACGATATAAATTATGTTGATTCCCCTGGCACGGTAGAACAAATTTATGAAACTATATTAGGATTTCATAGAGAAAGAATGCATAATAATCCTGAATTAGGTACTGTTATTATATTAGATCATACTTTATTAACTAAAGGTAGACAAGGTAATAGTGAGCGTGAAATATTAGCTCATTTATATAAAATGTTTATGGCAGTTAAAAAACAAATGAAATGTATTATAATTGTACTTAGTCAATTAAATAGGAATCTAGAATCATCAGAAAGATTATCAAATCCTTTACTTCATTATCCTATGAAGAAAGATATATTTGGTAGTGATGCTGTATTTCATGGTTCTGATTATGTATTAATTAGTCACAAACCTTTTATGTTAAATTTACAAACATACGGACCAAACAATTTACCAATTATGAATCCTATGAATAGTCAACAAGCAATGATTTATTGGCATTTGATTAAAAATAGAGATGGTGAAAGTGGTTTAATATTAAGTATGTTAGATAATTTAAAATATAATGCTGTTGACGAATTTTATAAACCTGGCGAGTTAGATTTAAATAATTAAAAAAATGAACGAAACATTTATTGCTATATTATGGGGCGTACTTATATTAACTTTTATATATATAGTACTAAGCACTATAATTTCAAGCATAGAAAACAAAAAATCACATAAAAAATTTATGGAAAATATGAAAAAATTTGATAAAAAATGGAAATCCTAGTTTTAGTTATAGTATTATTTACAGGCATCGTTATAGGTGCATATGCTATGTCTCAAATTGAGGAAAAAATAAACCAAAAATATAATATTAAAGATGAAGATCGTCAAGATTATCATGATGATTTTTATGATTTTTACGAATAAAAAATAAACAATGGCACAAGAAATTTTAATAATCGGTGAGAGTGGTTCGGGGAAATCCACTAGTTTAGAAAACTTAGACCCTACTAAAACATTTATAATTAATGTTGCAAAAAAACCAATGCCTTTTAGAGGTTGGAGAACTAACTATACTAAATTATCTAAAGAGAATCCTAAAGGTAATTATATAGAAAGTGACAATCATTCTACTATAGTTGCTACACTAAAGCATATAAATGATAATATGCCTGATGTAACTACTGTAGTTATAGATGACTTTCAATATCTAATGGCAAATGAATACATGCGTAGAGCAAATGAACGTGGCTTTGATAAGTTTACTGACATTGGTTTACATGCATGGGAAGTAGCAAATGCTGGCAAAAATCTGCGTGAAGGTATTACATTTGTTATGATAGGTCACGCAGAGCAATCACTTGATTTACAAGGCAATAGAAGATTAAAATTCAAAACTGTCGGTAAATTAGTTGATAATGTAATTACTATGGAAGGTATGTTTACTGTAGTATTATTTACTGATGTAGGTCTAGATGCTGAAGGTAAAACTAGTTATAATTTTATAACTCAATCTGATGGCACTACTACTGCAAAAAGTCCTAGAGGTATGTTTACAGACTTAAAGATACCTAATGACATTAAAGATGTTATTAATAAAGTAAATGAATATAATAAATAATTAAAAATGAAATTAATTGGAAAGAGAATAGAAAGATTAAATCAATTCGGTGACAATTTAGTCATCAAACTAGGAGATGAAGGTATAATGAGATTATCTCCTGCACTTATGTCTAGATTAAAAATAGACGCTGCTAATAATAAAATAGGATTTGGTTATCCTGAAAGTAATGAAGAGTCTGTAGTTGTATATAATGCAACTGATGGTGATGGTGTAGCTGTAAATAAACAAGGTTATATCAAAAATCTTCCACATAGTAGAGACATAAGATCTTATTTAGAACTTCCTGGAACGGGTGACACTGAAGTATATGTTGCCGAGGCTAATCTAACTTTTGATGAATATCCTGGCATGACATTCTATAAAGTAATAAAAACAGCAGAAACAGTTGAAGAGACAACTGACCATGAATGGGAAGAAAAAGAGGAAGAAGTACCAGTAACTGAAGAATCTGGAGATGATTATCCAAATTCAACAGAAGCTCTTGCAACAAGTTTAAATAAGCAAGAACAAGAAGAAAATGAAGAAGACGCCATAGATATTTGGGGTTAAGTTTAATAATTAAAATAATAAAAAATGTATAAAATCGATCAAAGTACACAAGTACAAGAA
>CEOT01082032.1_pt1 | contig 13564 bp, 13 predicted proteins | sample 530671 | NCBI WGS metagenome assembly CEOT01 (sample SAMEA2620852, study PRJEB7988) | marine metagenome | isolation source: saline water (ENVO:00002010), including | reverse complement strand
TATTGTTAGGGATAATGGTATCTTTAAATATAAAAGACAAGAAGGTTATTTATATGATGCTAAAAAAAACTGGGGGTACTATAAGTTTTTAAAGTCAATGGGTATAAAAAATATGCAACATATAATTGATGATAAAATTATTGGTAAGATTGTTGCTCTTGAAGTATATCAAAAAAACTTTAGAAACGAGTTTGATAACTATGTTAAATATCCTGTTGGTAGAGTTATTAAAGTGGTAAACACACCTTTTTAGGAGGCAATATGAAAGACCCAAAAAAAGTAAGACAAGGAAGGCGTAATAGACAACGAGGTGCAGAGTTGCAAAGATATGCTGTTCGCACCGCAAAGGAAGTTGGTCTTGAGGCTTACAATAGAGATAGGGGTGGAGCACAACACGAACTTGGAGATATAGAAATTGAAGGGAAGTGGTATGGGTGCAAACGAAGAAAGACTATAGCTAGTTGGCTAAAACCCGAAAAACAAGAAGATGGTGTTGTTATAAGAGAAGACAGGGGAAAGGCTATGATGGTTATAGACTATGATAAGTTTGTTTGGATGTTGTCCATTGTTAAAGAAAAACTTGATGTATAACTCAAAATTTGACTTAGACTTGGAGTTTGGACAGGTGTACGAAGAAGGTTTGAAAAAACTTTTATACTCAAAGGGTAAAGTAGAGGTTAAGACCGAAAGGGATAAGTGGATAGAAACTGGTAACATAGCTATAGAGGTTATGTGCCGCAACAAGCCTTCGGGTTTATCTGTGACTAAGTCAGATTGGTGGTTTCATATTTTATCTTTAGACAAAAAAGTAAAGGGAATGATTTGCTTACCAGTAGAAGAGTTAAAAAATATATGCAAATATTTACTCAAAGAAAAAAAGATAAAGATGATAATGGGCGGAGATGATGAACAATCAAAAATATTATTAATACCTATTAAGTTATTAATGGGTAGTGTTGGAAAGATTTTTTAACAAAGGGTGTTGGGCATTTGCTAAGTAAAAAGATGACGCAAATAGGTTGGCTAACTGAAAAACCTAACACCCCTTAACAATAGGAGTTGGAAAAATGGCACAAAACTATGAGTTGAAAGACAATAGTATGAGTCTATTAAAGAACGGTTACAAAGACGATGGAGATAATCGCCCAGATTATACTGGAGACGCTAAAATAGGTGGCGTAGATATGAAAGCATCTCTTTGGATAAACAAAACTAAGGCTGGAAAAACCAATCTTAGGGGAGTTTTTCAACCAAAAGACGAAGATGTGAAGAAATCGAGCAAATCAGACGATGACCTTCCATTTTAGTCTTTAAATAAAAACAGACATCAATGTAGGGGTTTAATCGCCCCTACGTTTTTGTCTTAATTACAGGTGAACATTTATACCTAAATTAAATAATACGAGCATATACGCAAAATTAGAGGGTGTTTTTTTAAGCAAGTTTTTAAAAAGGGGTTAAAACATAAAAAAAACAAAGAAAATAGATTTAATTGGCAAAAACATTAGAGATATTGTTTCTAGGGATGGAATCATCGCTGATGTTATGCTAGGAAAGTGTCAATCAAAAGACCCAAGGCATGATATTGAATCTACTAATTTTAAAAAATCAGCAGATGACACAACTTATGTATGTACAGTTTGTAATAGAGTGTGGGAGTACGAGTTTCAATCTGCGAGAATATCTAGTAAGAAAACAACATTGGTTTTTTACACAGACATTCCAAAATATAAAAAAAGAATAAAGGTGTGTGATTATTGTGAAAAAAATAGATAATGGCATTAGTTGGGTTTTAAATACTGGTCGTGAAAATAAAACTAATGAAGCTAAAAAGAGAAAAGGTGTTAACAGTATGGGGCACATCAAAGAATCAAAAAGATTAAAATATTGTGAAAGTTGTGAGCGTGTGTGGGAAATTGGATATACTGGTTCTGTTCATTCTTATGGACATTTACCTACGTATAAATTACCAAGGGTTACGTGTAAGATATGTCAAGGTATTGAAACAGGTAGAAAGGGAAATTATTATTACAATAGAAAAAAAAAGAAAAGTCAGTACTATTACAACAATAAAAACAACAAAGAAGATGAAAGATAAGTTTAGTTTAATTGCAATTGACGATGCTATAACTTGTGTAAAAGAAAACACAAAAAATAAAAGTTATAGCCCTATTTATTTAAAGTTGCTTTTAAAAAAACTTGAAGATATGATGATTGATGTTTCTGCTAATTACGTTATTGAAAATTCAAAACTACACCCAGATATAAATAAAACAAATTATTTTAAGTATAAAAAACCTGTAAAGAAAGTAATTAAAACAGTACAGGATAGAAAAACAGATTTTAAAAACGATTGTCTTGCCGCCTCTTGGGGCGTTAAAGACATATCTCCTAAACAAGTAGATAATTTTTTTGATTATTGGACAGAAAAAAATAAGTCTGGTTTGAAGATGAGATTTGAAATGCAAAAAACATTTGAGATAACAAGAAGACTTGTTAAGTGGAGAGATAATAATAAAGAATGGAGTGTAAAGAAAAAAACAAAAGAGATGTTTAAGTTGATGAAATCTGGTTTGGGTTATATTGCATATTGCAGTAGATGTGGTAAGAAAGAAATGCCGTCAGATTCTTGGGCGTTAAAACGTGGTTCTAGTTGCTGTGCTGTAGAGTACACGCCAACACCAAAACAATAAGGAGAGTGTAGTGAAGTCAGAAGATTATAAATTATTTAGAGAAGAGTTTATTAAAAAAACATTTGATTTAAGCGATAAAAAAAGAATTGAATATACAGAAGGAAATCAAGATTTAGATGTGCATACAAATTTTAGGAGGATAGGGGAAGAGTTAGGTTTAAGTCCTGTAAAAATATTAGCTGTTTATTTGCTTAAACATATTAAATCATTAATGACTTTTTTTAAATTAGGACAGACCTTTAGTAACGAAAGTTTAGAATCAAGAGTATCTGATATTATTAATTATTTAATTTTATTGTTATCTTTCTTACATCACGAAGATGTAAAAAATAAAGACGATAGACCACAAAGGAGATAGTTATGACTTGGTATTATATAATGGAAGTATTACAAACACAGGCATTTGACACAATTATTCAAACGATAATGTGGTCATCGCTGTGGGTTTTTGTTATTATTAGGTTGGATAGAATAGAACGTAAATTATAATGGAATGGATATTTTTAATGCTATATAGAATAGGAAAAAGAAAAGAACCTATCTTTATAACTTCAATCCTGTTTCTCTTAATCGTTTTTCATATTTTTTTCTAAGTCTATCGTACACAGCATTTATACTTATATCTGTATCTGTCATAGGCTTGTCTTGATTAGATGAGTTCCAAGCATTGATAAGTTTTCCAGCCTCTTTTGGCTGTCCATTAATTAAAGCATCTAAAATTCTACCTTTAATAATACCCTTTCTATATCTTTGGTATGTCTCACGTTGACCCGGTGTTTCAAGTTGCTTTGCAAGTCTTCTAGGAACAGTACCAAATATAGGAGCAATATACTTAGGTGCTCTTGCATAAGCACCGACACCAAAATCATTTAAATCTTTATACATTCTTGTAAAAGCGTCTACAATTTTCATTGTATCTTGATAGATTGCTGGTTTTACTAAAAACTCAAGTGCTCTTAATTTGCTTTCTGATGCAGCTATATCGGCTACAAAACCCATTGCACCAACAGAGGCTACGTGGTCAAGAAAATCTGACCAAGTATATTTAGACATATCTGTATTAACAATGCCTTCTCGAATTATAGTTTGCTCTGGTAAACCCGGTATAAACAATCTGTTTTCATCGTACACTATTTCATCTGATAGATAATTATTTAAAGCTTTTTTAGACCATACTATAAATTGTGCTCCTAAAGCACCACCAACACCTAATCTTAAAAGAGGTAATGCGTTTCCCCTAGTAAAGTCTTTACCAACGTTTTCTCTAACCCAATTAAACTGTTTATATCCAAATCTTTTAAATAAAATAAAAGGTCTAAATCTTGGGTCATTAAAAAATAATGGGTCGTTTAAAACATTCCTTTGTAGCTGTGCGTCTCTTGAAAACCTGTACATTGTTTCAAGCATTTGTTGGTCGGTTAGTTTTTTTGTTCCTCTAGCAATTCCTAATTCTTGTAGGTTTTTATTTGCCCAATTTTTTCTAGAATTAAAAGATAAACCTGTTCTACCTATTAAGTCTTTTCCTTGGCTAGTTTTTATTAAGCCTTCAACATATAATTTACCAGCTGCCGCTGATATATATTGATTAGCTTTGTTCATTGCTTGAAATCCACTAATCTTAGTTGTAAAGTTTGCAAATTTACCCATCATAGAGCTAGATGGTTCTAATCCAGAAACCATTTGAAAAACAGATAGTGTACTTATACCAGATTTTTGGACTTCTCTTCTAAAATTTTTATCAAAAACTAATTTATGAGTTCCTTTTAACGTGTTCCAATAACCCGCTTTTACTGCTGTAGATATTAATGTTTGGGTTATATTAGGTACGGTTGCATAACCAAGACCAATTTTAGTTCCTACTTGAAAATCAACAATGTTTTTTAAAGCTTCTCTTGCTCTTGCATTTCCCCAATTTTTAGTTGGGTCAACTTCTATTAAACCAGTATGAGAACTAAACATTTGCTCTAATAAAGCTTTTTCTTGATAAAGTAAATTTTTAGTTTTTGCGTTATCTGCTGAGTCGCCTAAAGATTTTAATGTTTTTAATTTAGTGTCCATTATTTCACCTTTAGCACCAAATTTTTCTACATAAGCAATTCTTTTTGCAACATCTGTTGCGTATTTGGCAAGGACAATTCTAGCATCTCTTTCATACATAAAATCTGGTAATTCTATTTTCCTAGATTTTTCTAAATTTCCAACCGTAGTATAAGTTTGTCCATAAATATCATTTCTTAATTGATTCCAAGCTTTAGCTAATGCCTGTTCTTTTGTTAGAGATTCCCCTTTTGTTTCAGCTTGTTTTAAATATCCATCTCTTATATGTTCTAAAGCTTGTTTTGTTGTGTTTTTTATACTAACAATTGTTTTCCCATTTACTATTTCATTAACTCTTCTTACAGAGTCTTTACTTTCTGAAAGCTTTTGACCTGTTATTTTAACATCTATGGCATCCATTTTATAAATATCTTGACCCATAGTTTCTAAGTATTTTTGTTTAATATGGTTGGGAAAGTAATCTTTTCTAAAACCCGCTACTGGAACTCCAGCTTTTTTTGCATCTCTAAATATTTTATCTAAAATCTTTCTTGTTTTTTTAACATCAGCGTGTTCTCTTGCTTTTGGGTCAGCTAGTCTTCTTCCTAAGTCTTCGGCATAAGCTTTGGCTTGTGTTTCACTTCTTATAGTTATAAGACCTTTATTAGTTTTAATTTTGTTTAATCCAAAAACTTTATTAAAAATACCTCCTTTAAATAATCCAACGTCTGTAAGTTGCTGTAAATAAGTTCCAGTTAATGCAACCCCTCTTGCATCAGAAGCGTTAATATCATTGACGGTTTCTTGCCCAATTTTAGTTCTTACTCTGTTTTTAGCTTGTTTTAATAAATCAAATGTAAGGGCTTCGCTTATTCTTCTTTTAGGAATCATAAACTCGCTAGTTCCTTCTTTTTTAAATTCTGTAAAAATCTTTTTTGTTAAAGATTCTTTTCTCATTACATCTAAAAATTTAATTTGTTCAATTTTTGAAAGAGTACTATACCCAGTTTTATTTTTTTTAGGGTCTATTGTTTTTCCTGTAATGCCAGATACTAAATCTCTAAATTTTTTGTCTGACATTTTTAATTTCTTTTTTCTACCAAATACTTCTTGTCGTCTTACATTTTCAAGTTTCTTTACGCTATCTAAATCTCTTCTCTTTGTAGACCTTGCGTATTTTTCTTTAATAAAAACATCGCCCTCTATAGTAGTTTGCGTTTCAGAAACACTACCGTCTTTCTTTTTTAAATTTCCCTCAACATAAGAAGACTCAACTCCCTCCTCATTTTTTTTCTTTTTAAATTTTACATTGGTAATTTCTTGACCCTTACTGTTTACCCAAATATCTGATTGACTTTCTAAATCAAATTTTTTCTTACCATATATATTAGAATATTCTTTTGCTGTAACGTATGGATTGTCAAAACCAGACAACTCTTTTGCTTTTCTTGTAATGCCTTTTTGTACCCAAAGCCCTCCAATAGTTCCGGCTGCATGGACATAGTCTTTTGCAGTAGGCATTTCTCCTTCTAATGCGGGGGCTAATGTTCCAAACTGAGCAGTTTCTAGTGCCTTACCAGCAACATTGTAAGCAAGTTTTTGCGTGGCTGTTTCTGGTTTACCTAAAGAACTAATTAATTTATTGTTCAATGCCTTGCCACTACTGGCAGTTACACTACCCAATAAAAAGCTTTTACTTGCATCTGCTAATGTTTGTGTTAGGCTTATATCCCCAGTAGACACTTTTTGACCAAGAGCAGATTGAAGACCTCCGTAAAAACCAAGTGTTGAACCCCCCATAAAGCCACTTTCTAATACTTGGTTATTAACACGTTTCATAGAAGTTTGAATAACTTTTTCTGCAATAGGTTTACTTACGCCATTTTTCATTAAAATTTGAGTAGCTTTTAAACCATTTTTTCCAACCGCCTGTTCAACAGATTCCTTAATAGCGGACTTAGCAACTTTGTCTCTTATACCGTCTTTAATAATTTTACCTACTGCGGTTTTTAATCCTTGCTTATAAGCTAACCCTCCAAGACCTCCACCAGCAGTTAATGCTGCTATATCGGTAGGAGTAATAAAAGAAATTAAAGTAGAACCAATGTCTTCAAGAATTGGTATATCTTCCGGGTTTTTTGCATACTCTCCTAGGTCATAAAAACTTTCACCTTTTGCAATATTATAAGTTAATCCCTCAATACTATTATTGTAACCTTGTTTTACCCAATTAGGAAGCCAATCTCCCGGTATAAAACCATAAAGGTCTTTATCTTTTTTAGAAGTTTTTAATGTATTAGTAAGCTCTTCTTTAGCTTGAGGTTCGTATTGCTCTGTTTTGTCTATTGTTTCAAATTGACCACTTGTTTTGTCGCTATAATATTGAAGAGCATCTTGTCTGTAAGGGTCTTGGTATCTATCTTGATTTGCAACAGCGTTATCTAGTTGCTCGTTATAAGCACCATATATATCATATTCTTCTGGCATTATTTTTTAAAATAAATTGTTGTAATATTTTTTTAACCTATCAACAGAAGTGTTTTTATTTTTTAAAAAGTTTGATACTGTAGACTTAATGTTTTTTTCTTTTACAGTATTAGCTTCCATTTTAGACGCTTCTAGGGCACTAAATAAATTATTAATAATTTCTTTAGCATTGGACTCCATTAACTTTTTTTCTTCTCTTGAAGAACCAGCCTGTCTTATTTGTTTACTAATATTGTCAATTTTTTTATACATAGAATTTAATTGATTATCAATTTTTCTTGCAGATGAATTAAAATCAATTTGATTACCTTTTTCATCTTTAAGATTTAATTGATTTAAAGAGTCTGATGTAATTGGTTCTGCAAATAAAGCATCTGTGCTAATTTTTTCAGATTGACTTGGAACTACTCCCTCCATATCTGAACGAGTACCGGCACTTACTGGGCTTAATGCAACAGGAGCGGTTGTTACTTCTTCATCTTCAACAAAATCATTAGCTGGATTAAATTCTTCATCTACAATAACCTCTCTTTCTCTATCGTCTACAGCTATTTCTTCTGTACCCGCACCGATTAAAGCATCTTGATTTATATTGTTATCTAATTCATTAAACTGACTTATTATATCAGCATAATTATTTTGTATGTCTAAGTTATCTTTAAAAGCCTTAGCGTCTTTTTCTTCACCAGTTTCAATTTGTCTTAAAAATTGTTCAGCTAATTCTGGATTTCTATTAACAACAGCTAAATCTTCGTCTTCAATAACTGGTCTTTCTGGAAACCCCTGTGGAGACAATTCTAAATACGCACTAGGGTCAGATACGCTTGTATCATCCCCAGCACTTCTAATTTCTTTTGGGTCTTCTAATGTGCCCATTTTATCTGCATTTAACTCTGGGTATACAAGATTATTTCTTCTATAAAAAGAATTTAAAACTCTATTAGCTCCATTTAATTGAGCTGTGTCTGCTTTATACCTATCATTAAGTTGAGTAAAAGTCATTTTCCATTTATCTTCTGGGCTTAGTCTTGAGTCTTTTCCTAAGTCAAGTCCACTTATTGAAGCTGAAACATTGTCCATAAGTTCTTGTGTTTCTTTTGACACTTCTCCTAATGTAACAGGAAACGGTTTCATAACATAAGTGTCTTGTTCTGCATTATACGTGCCAAATTGTTCAAGTTTATTTTGATTATTTCTTCTGTCGTTAAAAAAATTTTGTCTATTAGTTCTTAAATAATTAAGTTCATTTTTTAAATTATCTGGTATTTGGTCGTCTGGATAATTTTTACCAGCATTAAGTTTTAAAAATTTAATTTCTTTATTAATCAATTCGTTCTTAGCATCTATTTCTTTTTTTAATTGAGGATTAGATATTGAGCTTGATAAATTTTTTAAACCCTTACTTGTTTGTTCCATCTCAGTATAATTTCTAAACTTGTCAAGTGTTGACATCGTATTTACTTTATCATAATCATCGTCTATTTCTTTATATTTTTGATACCCTTCATGGTTATTCTTGTACATTTGTTGAATTGCAGAAAGGTCAGAATTGGGAAAGTCAGTACTGTTAGTTACTAAATTTTGAAAAGCTAAATATTGTTGTCCAAACGGAAGACTCTCAATGGTTTTTAAAGTCATGTTTAGATTGTTTTGTTCTTTTGTATAATCAGCTTGAGATTGCCTAAACTCATTATTTTTTCTTTGTTGTTCTAATTGGTTTCGATATTGAGTTTGTTGAAACTGCCTGTCTTTTGCACGTTCTTCTTTAGCATCATTTAACTGTTGCTGTTGTAAAACATACTGGGGTATTTTATCTAAAAAATCAGCGAGGGTTGTATCATAACCAGAATCTAATATACTTTTTACTCTTCCGTTTGCCATTAAATATCCCCTTCATTTTCTTCGCTTGGTTCTGGAGTATATTCTTCTTCCATATATTCAGCAAGTTCCCATTCTCCATAACCACCAAAATCTCTCCAAATATAAGTTCTTCCATCTTGACCTTTTGCTTCTTGTCCTAGGTAACCAGTAAAAGAAGGTTGGTTAGCGGTGCTATCGTCATACTCAATTCTTGCACTAGACGTATATCTATAATCAGACTCATCTAATTGAGATATATCTTGTGCTAATCTATCTTGATAGGCTTGATTAATATTATAAACATCTTGTTGTAAGTCTAAGTAAGATTGGTCTCTGCTTAAATCTATTCCTCTTTGAGTATCTGCAAAATCACGAGTTAAAGCTTTTCTTATATTTGTCATTTGACTTAAAGAATCTCCCATACCGCCAAATCCAGAAGCACCAGCACTTGTAGATGGTATAGTTAAATCTTGTAAAGATTGAGCACCTTGTCTCTGTGCTGTTTCATTTGCTTGTTTAAAACCCTCTTGCCTTAAATTATAACCCTCAATAGCTAAGTTTTGAGCCATTGGGTCAAAAGTAGATATTTCTGCAAGAGCATCATCGCTTGTTATTTCTATTCCTAAATCACTTAATGTATCTGCTTGTGTCGTATATGAAAATGGGTCAAAGTCTATACTGTTATCAGCGTGATAGCCTCCGTGTTCATATTTTTTTAAAACTAAATCTAATAAATTTGGCATTTTAATTATTACCTAATTGAGTGCTGTATAAATTATTATTATATAAAAATTCTAACAGATTATTTTTTCTTGCATTGCTAAAAGCATCCTTAAAACTAATAACAGGTTGAGGGTCAATATTTGTTTCTTGTGAATTATAATAATCAAGTAATCGGCTTTGAATATCAGCACTTTTTTCAAGGCTTTTTTTAGAGCTTTGTAAAGACTTTAACGCTTCAAGAACTTTGTTTTCTTGTCCTATTGCAGTTGAAGTTGGTAATGTGCTTTGAAAAACTTGTTCAGTTTCTGGAACAAATTCTCTTGCCATATCAACAGGATTAACTTGAGGAATAACAGCCCCAGAATCTGCAAACGTAGTAACATCTGTAGGAGCTTGAAAAGCATCAGACCTTAATGCTCTGTTTACAATATCTTGATTAGCCTCATTTAATAAAGGAGTGCTAGACGCAATAGCTGTTGTTGCGGTTGGAAGACCAGCTCCAGTTAATTTTTGCCCAAACTTTCCAGCACTTCCATAAATACCACCAGTTTTATCTAACCCGGCTGTTAATCCAGCCTTTACACCAGATATTAAAGAATCTTTACCAAATGCACCAGTAAACGCATCTTGTGCTGTTACCTGTCTATCAAGACCGCCCTCTCCAAGAAACTCGCTACCCCCATATCTCATATCTTCATCAATATCAACGTCTTTACCGTAACCTTTTTTCTTTCCTAAATAAGCACCACCCGCAGTTCCTAAACCCGCTAATATAGCTAAAGGTAAACCTACTGGAGTAAAACCTAAAGCACCAGCTAAAGCTGGAATACCTAATCCACCAGCTAATCCTCCAAGTGAACCAAGAAAAGTAGACTTACCCGCTTTTTTATTTGCGGCATCAAGTTGTTGTTGTGCGTAATTTGCAGCTTCTCGTCTACTCTTTAATCTTCTTAGGGCAGCCATTGCTGGAGAAACTCTTCCACCATTTGCATAAGGCGTTGGTTTAAGTGCGTGTCCTAGTAATGTGTTCATAATTTCTCCTTTAAATATACTAAACTATACATAATATCTTTTAATGTTTTTTTAAGCCTATATAACCACCATACAAGGCATCATCTGTAGCAGTTGGTGCCCAGTATATAACTAAATATTGTGTTGAAGTAGAGGGAACATTAATAGAAACTTCTCCTCCAATCGTACCTGTTCCAGCCGAAGCAACCGTTGCGTTTTCAATATTGGCTTTGTAAGCAGTTACTACGTTATTTGTATCGCTACCATAAAGATAAAACGAAATAGCGTTGTGACCTTTTGGAATTTCATAACTAGCATAAGCCTCAAGGTCTGCGTGATTAGCGACAATACTTCCTCCGTTATCTACTACTTGTAGCGGTCTTGCAGAATCATCGTTAGGTACAAAATCAGTAGGAAATATTTTAATAGTATTATAACCTTGGTAAAAATTTTTATTTACAGTAAGGTTTCCAGTTACGTTTAAATCTCTTTCAACATACTGGTCTCCATTGTCAGACATAAAAGATTTCCATAACTTACCAAACTTTTTTTTATACAAAGCTAATTGTCCATTGGGTTTTCTTTCTATTGCGGTTTGTCCATCTACCATAGAATTAATAGCGGGTTTACCCGAATACTCTAATGAGCTTTGTTTGGTGTTAATTAAGGTTCTTATTAATCTATCTTCTGGCATTAAGAAACCTTCTTTGACCTTAATGTTCTATATTCAATAGTCATATCATTTATCTCAAATTTACCAGCACTAGGTGGGTCAAATTTAATTTGTAAACTTTGACAAGAAATAGGAGAAGAAGGTGTTAGTTTTAGTACATCCCATGTATCAGAAGTATCTGCAAAGTTTCCTGTAAAAGTTCCACCTGTTCCACTAAACGCTTGTTTACCGTCAATAGCGTATTGAAAAGGAGTGGTTTCTGCTCCGTCTGATTTATAAGTAACGTAAACAGCGTACACTTTTTTAATTAAACCGGGGCTACCAAAATCAATATCTTTTGTAACAAATTCTTGTCCATCTTGAGAGGTAACTACTGGTATGTATTTAAAAAATTCTACTGTACCGCTACTGTTTATTCCCACCGATAAATTATTATTCCAATCAGTTATAAAATTTGTATATAATCCGCTATCTGCAAATAGATTATCATTAAACACCCATGAGCGATTATCAAAATCATATATCCAAGCTTGATTAGAATTATCTGATGCGTCTTTAGGGCTTCTAAACATAATTAAAGAATTGTTTGTAGAGTCATAACCAATTTGAACATCTTTTTGTATAGCACTTCCTCTATACCAAGAAGACCAATTTACATTAGTTGTTTTATAAGATGATTCTGATATAGCTATATTTTTTTCTGTTAAATTTTTTGTTGATTGACCGTCATATAAATAACATCCATTGTCAGAAACCCAAGCTATTCCATATTTTGTTTTTGCAACACTATAAGGGTATTTAACTCCGTAATATTTTATAGTGTCTTCTAAATACCAATTAGAAACACTAGGACTTGTAATATTAATAACATGGACTAAATTGTTTTTAAAAGCCAACAATCTATCTGCATAAGAAGCCAATGCAGTATATTCTCCATAGTCACCAGAAGACACATCAATATAGTTGTGACTTAAAAAAGTATCAAACTTATTAATTTCACTATACATAATCCTGTCACCGTGTTTCATTACGTCTCCAGACTTACCTTTTAATCTTACGTTAGCAACAAAAGCTCTTCGGTTTGCAACAACAGATGCTTGATAGCCTTCGTTAATGCCTCCAATAGAAACAAAATTTACATCTGGGGAAAACCCATTAATAGATGTGTATGTATCTAAGTTAGGAGATTTAGCGTTTCCTACCGCATCTCCAATAACTGCAAATCCTTTACCTGTAGAGGCTGTCCAAGGAACATGGTCTCCATCAAGCGTTGTTCTAACGCCCTTAACAATGTCTATATCGGCAAAAAGAGTTAAATCGTCACTACTGTTTGCCTTTCTAATATAAATCCTTCCTCCTGTAATTCTAGCGTTATATACTAAATCTGCATATATAGAAACTTGCATAGCTTTATCTATGTTACCAGATGCGGTAAAGTCTAAAGTGTATTTGTCAATACTAGACGCTCCATCAGACATTGACACAGGTAAAGACTCTTGATTACCTTCATAAATAAAGGTTTGATAAAATTCATATATTTCAGAAGCCCAAGTTCCATCTCCTGTTCCAGCATCTACGGAAAGATTAAATCCTAATCCTCTATCTGCTATAGTTGTGTCGTGATTACTATATGCAACTGCACTATTTTCAGAACCATAATCTCTTTGATATGTAACTGCACTACCAGTTCCATCAGATTCTTTTTTGCAAAATAAAAATTCTGATGGTGCTGTTCCTAAAGCTGTTCCAATAGAAATAACTTCACCTACTGTTCCTAAATCATTAGTTACTTTATCTTCCGTGTCTTCAAAATTAAAAGAAGTTGTTGTTGAAGAATGAGCACCAGTTAACCTAGTATTAGCAATTGTACTGCCATCATTAAGTGTAGATTGTTTTAAAACAGCAACACCTCTGTTGTTAGCATAGTAATTTCCAGCCGTTCCGATAGTGTGATTAGCACCTCCAAAAGCATAGCTATAAAGACCCGCAAGTTTAGGTGGGCTTAAATTATTAGGGTGCTCTTGCCACTCTGCAAAAGACATACCCGTTGAACGATTAAATTGATTTTTTTGAATAAACC
>CEOT01082033.1_pt1 | contig 13657 bp, 7 predicted proteins | sample 530671 | NCBI WGS metagenome assembly CEOT01 (sample SAMEA2620852, study PRJEB7988) | marine metagenome | isolation source: saline water (ENVO:00002010), including | reverse complement strand
TTGGCTTGTTAAAATCAACTGGAGGCTTGAAGGTTTTTTGTTTTTCTTCTAGTGCTTCCGCATTTCTAGATGATTCAACATCTTCAAATGCTTCTTTCTCACTTTTTTTAGATGAATAATTTCTAGAACTTTCTGTATCAAAAAGTTTTTTAATGCTCATAATTTTCTACTCTGAATTTGAAAACATTTTCTTGCTCTACCCACGTAGACAAAGAGTTGTCATAAAATGAAAATGCAAAAGCGTATTCATACCCTGGCTCTAGTAAATTCATATTGAAGTCAAAATAATTTCCAGATACATCATATGACAAATAAGTATGTTTATCGCTGCCGGTGCCATAAGGAATTGCCGGGTGTGCGTCTAAAGTTCTGTAAACTCTATATGATGCGCTATGAATTGTAGTTGTCTGAACTACCGATGTGGCTTTTGTATAGATGTTAGGGCTCCAATTCTTTTCTCTAACAAACAAGTTAAACCTTGCAGTTTCGTCAGATCTATATTTGCTACGAAGATTTGTTATGCTTAAGTAATTTCTGTTTTTTTGTATTCTATTATTGGATTCTAAAGTTAGAGGCTTGATTGTGCCAGTATGATATTGCGTTTCTAAATGATCTGCATCGACAATACTTCCGGTAGACCAAACATCATATAAAGTTAGTATAGGAGTTGCTGCAGCAGTAATTGCCAGCGATGCAGAATAAATACCAGTTGAAACCCAGCCGCCTGTAACTTGTCTGACTGGTGCGGTAACATTTCCCTCATTTCCAGGACTAGATGAGCTATTAATTAATAGCACAGAGCCCGATGGTTCTGTGTCATCAGCGGAGCCTGAAAATAAACTAACCATTATTGAGCCGGTTTTTTCAATTCCAGGAATGTCTTTTAGTTGACCTCGAATATAGTTGTATAAATAAATTGTATTTAAGTTATCAGGACCATCTGCTAATGAACTACTATAATAAAAATTTCCTCTATCATCTCTTAAGCTATCTTCCCAGCGAGCCTCAATATAAGGGCGTTTAAAAAAGTATTGACTTTTTCTTCCAAAAAATCTTTTAGTGTAAAATGAAACTTGAGAACCGCTTGGGTTTTGAATATTGCCTTCGTCATCGGCGCGACCAGAAACTTTACCCGCCAAATAATCTACTGCCCCTGATGCTTCTTGGCTTGATGTCAGCATAACACCGATACCATAGTTTGAATATGTGCCGGCAATCCATTGTTCTACCCAAGGAGTAATATCGACTTCAAAATCTTCTGTTCCATCTGCTAACGTTTGATCAAAAATATAAATTGGAGTATCTACTTGTTTGTTAGTGCCCGCAGAATAAGTATGATATGAGCCACCGCCCAATAATGTTTCAGAAACATCAGTCCAAAAATTACTATCAGATGCAGACATCCAGTTACTGCCTTCGCCTCCTAATGTAAGATCTGTATACCCTTCCATGTCAAGTCCAATACCTTCTTGCCATGATTGAGAAACCATCATAAAAACAAATTTTGCATCTTTCGGAACTGTTTTAGAATGTGGCGCATTAAACATTCTTAAATAGAAACTAACACTACCGCTAGCGGGTACGATATCGTTCGTTCGATCGGTTGATATATCTGTAATTGGAAATTGTATCAATACTCGGGATAATTCAGCAGAACTTGTCGACTGTCTTCCATAAATAGAAAAAACATCTAATACATCAGACGCTCCCATATTTGCGCCCGTGCCTCTTGTTGTAAGATTGGGTTTATAAGTATTTGTAATAGTTGTGTCTGCGCTAGCAGTATATCTTCTTATGGCCATTACCTAACAATTCCTTTAATATCAACACTTGGAAATTTAATTTCAAAAATAGCATTTTTCGGCGCTATTAACATACTACCATCGCCAGAAAGATTTTGATTTATTTTTATAGTGTTGCCAGCGTAATCGGCGCCGGCTTTATTGATAATGTCCACTTTTAAAACATCTAAAACTCCACTAGTTGATTTAAGTATTTGATAAACATCACTTATGCGAAAAGGCTCGCCAATATAAAATGTATCAGAATATAAAGCAGCTAATTTTTGAGATGCTATTCTTAAAACAGAATGTTTATTAGCCGATGGTGCGGTGGCAATAGAAAAATTGATTCCTAAATTAATTATATAAGGATCTAATATATCAATTGTATCATTAATCATTCTATGATTATTTAACCACGTTTTAACATTATTTTTTAGTGTTTGATTGCTAAGTTCTAATTTTTCATCAGCACCCTCAGAAATAATGTATAAATTTAAATTTCGTTTCATCGAGTCAGGATCTTTTTGAATAGAGCATCTTTTTATTGAGCCAAATTTAGCCGGCATAGAATATACTAGACTTTCGTAATCCGCTTGGGTAACTGCTCTATTTTGTGTTGGAAAAACATCGTATATCCTTCTTTTGACATCTTCTATTGTTGGGTTAGTTACTGTTCCGATTATGGCTGTTTCATTTGTTACTTCTAAAGACTCTCTAACAGTTGCGACTGTAACAGGCGACAAAGCTTGTTGATTATCAAAATCGAACACAGGAGAAGACACTCCGGTTATTCCGCCAGTCGGAACATTTGAATTTGACGGATTTGTAACTCTAAAAGATACAATTAATGTTGTGTTTTCGGGAACGATTCCAAAATTTTCATTTTGTAATAATCTAGTTGGATCAAAAGTAGTATCAGATACATAATCTTTGCCAAACAAATCAATTGCAACTTTTTGAGGATTTTTTACTATATTTTGATCGCCTTCTTTTCCGCTACCAAATTGTAAATAAGTAAAATTCCGATCTCTTTCAATAACAAATTTTCTTGAAACCAATACTGGTTTTAAAATTGATGGCACTCTATCTGATCTGTAGTTTTTGTTAGCAATTTCTGCATATACTATATCTTGTGACAAATAATCAACTTCATAATATCGATTTCCTTCTGAATCTATCACACTAATAATTTCAGCTATATCGGGGTTATTTAAAATTACTTTTTTAAATCTTTCATAGGGGCCAATTCTTATTCTTGTTGTTGTGAGAGCACCTGACACAACATTTCCATATGCTTTTACAGCATAAAAAGTAGGGGCGCCAGTTGCGTCATTAACACGTGCAACAACTTTAGGATGTTTTGGGTCGGCAAAATTTACATTTTCAGTTAAAATAAATGATAAGCCGTTGCGACTGGTTACCGTCGTACCTCTTCTCAAGACCGGGGCGTATCTCATATCAGGACCAATTCCAGATGATGAGGCCGGTATTAAAACAAAAAATGCTACCTCTCCATATGTCGATGGTCGGCCGGGAAACTTATATCCTAACACCTTGCCTAGTCTTAAAACATTTCTATATTGGGACGCAGTATCTAAAAATGACTCATTAACATTATAATCTAAATAAAACGACAATTGATCGCCGACATATGATACAGCATCTAACATTAGGGCCCCGAAAGATCCTTCGCTGAAATCTTGAAAGCTGTCTGGATAAAATCTCTGCGCAATTTCCATCAAATCTTTTTTGATGGTTGCAAATTCTCTATTTGTATAGTTGATTGGTAAAATCTTATTTTGTTGATTAGGCATAAAAAACCCTCTTTTTTAAATAGTAAATCTCAATAAATCTCTCATTTGAATTCCTGGTATTGAATAGTTTATCGAAATATCTAATCTATTTTGATTTTCATTATTCACACTAATATCAATATTTGCAATTTGAATAGCCGGCATGTATTTACTTACTTGTTGTCTTATTCTGCTTTCAATTTGAGACGAGACTCCATCTCCAAAGCTATTAAATAGATATCTTTTTAAGCCAACGCCGTATTCAGGAATCATTACTCTCTCGCCTGGGATTGTCAATATTAACATTTTTAAATTTTGTCTGGCGACGGCAAAAATAGAATCATTTGATTCAAAACCATTAGTTGAATTTTTGTTTAGCGGTAGTGCTATACTGATTGGCATGGCAATTTCCTTTTAATAATTACTCCGGTTCGCAAATATTTCCTTCAGAATCGAACGGATTTAATCTTAGTTTTCCTCTCTTCCACCATGGTAAAAGATGTTCGCCAGCTGTTGGAAACATATTTGACCTTAATCTTTGAAAAAATAATTGACCTGGACCTGGTAAATTTGGAAAATCAAAATCGCCTGGAGAAAACGACCAGCCGTGTTTATAATATGTTTTAAACATTCTTTTAATTCGATGCTTAGACCTTCTTAAAGTAATTTTGTCCCAGTTGTCCCACTCTCTGACAAATAAACCAGTAAAAATTCCTGGCATTCTATCTGCTGCAGATGCCCATCCTGTGTTTGATAATTCTGTTATTGATTCGACCTCATCGTCTCGATTCGTTTCAATATCTATTCTCATTCCTGGCTTATCGTTGAAATTTGATAACAATCCAAAAGCTTCTCCGTCTGCAGCCGTAACTTCTCCAATCGATGGAAAAAAGCCTAAATCATTATATATTGCTAAAATAGACGTAATTTTATTAAAATTGAAAATATAATTTATTATAACATTAAACATATCATGATTTTTTAAAAATCCTAATAAGCAGACAAGTGTTTTGCTATTTCCGTCAAACGAAACAAACTCCATAATTTTAAGATCTAAAGCGTCTAACTCAACTTCTATTAAAGTGTGTTTTTCAGATTCAATAATTATTGAAAACCTAAGACCATATTTTACACCAATTTCACCCGTTAACCCTGTTGGGTCTTCTTCATCTGGAAACAGCGCTAAAGTACCAGGATAAACATCAGAAAGATTTAGTGTTCCATCATTTTCATTTATAATTGATAAAGCTTCCGATGGTGTATAATACTCATCATTAATTTTTATATACTTTTCTATCATAAACGGTTTTGTTTCAACAGTTGATGTGTCGATACTTGTTCCAATTTCTGAAACATCTCCTACTGGTACAATTATTTTGTTAGCATATGGCAACAATACATTATGGGCCGAATCACGATGCTCTTCGCCGGCCATATATACTGTGTTGCCAGAATTATCAATATGTACATGATAATAGCCAATATATTCATCACCATAAGAAAATAAAGAGTCAGATTCATTTACAACATAAACTGATAGTTCACCGCCGTTTGTGTAATAGCCCTCGCCTGATGTTGGTAGCTCTTCAGTGGTTTGGATAAAATTATCTTTTTTAAGCTCTAGGCTACTGCCTTGAGTATATTTCTCAAGCACATAATAGCCTATATTATCTATTTCCGGGGTGATATCCATAGTTTCTAGGCTTTTAGTTATTCTATCTCCCATGTGATTCAATTCGTCTAGCACAAGCTGTCTTAATACTTTCTTTGCTTCATCTTTTGTAAGAAAAATTTCATTAAAATTTAAATCTTCGCGATAGTTTTTTAAAGTTTTAATTTTTGGAACTTCATCTAAATCTTTTGCATCTCGCAAATCTCTTTTTGAAGGGTATTCATATGTAGATTGCACATCATTTAATGCAAAAAGGGCTTGCATAACGTCACTTGGAGCGTCTAAAACTTTGCCATTATCAATTCTTCTAGCGTACATTTGCACAGCTTGCTCTAAAAACGCCATATAAAATTCTGTATCTTTAAACAAACTAAATCTTTCAGCTTTTTCAGAATCAGCTCCAGATAAAGATGCTTCCATAGATTCAACAATATGTTGCGCATATAAAGGCCCAAAAACATCTGGAAAAGATGGTTTAAATTTAGAAAAGGTAGCTAATGATTTAATCATGTGTGTGCTGGCATAAATTCTTATTGCGGCAATTATTAATCCTTCTAAAGAGGCAGCCGAAGATCTTTCTAAAATTCTATTGTACGGTAACTCAAGCACGCAATCTTTTCCGCCAGCTTTAAGTCTAGGATCTTCTGGAATATAACTATAAGCATCGCTAACTATGTCATTTATTTGCTGAAAATTTATTAAGTCAGCTTGTTGTTCTGTTGTTCTGCAGGGTCCAATTTCTGGAAACAAGGCTTCCGCAAGGCCTAACCAGCCTGTGTTTTTTTCAGGTTTAATATATACTGGAGGATTCATATAAGAGCCGCCGAAAGTAGTTGGATCTAAATAGAAAACTCTATTTTCTGTAGATGTACCGGTGTATTGGCCAGATTCAATTTGATATTGCATATGGCTCATACCCAAAATCATATCATCATTTATTATAGGCCGATATGAAGTATTACCATCGTCGTCTTCTACTTCAATTTCTGCACTTCCGTATGGGAGACCTGAGTCTCTATAGCCTGGACCTAAAACATATTCAACATCAGATGTAGACAGGCCATCAAACTGAGCGCCGTATTCAAACCCAATATCGTTGCTTCCTACCACGCTAAATAAATCAGATATAATATTATTCATAACAGAATCATAAAACGTTTTTACTGAGCTAACAGAAACATTTGTCATGTCAGATAGTAAATTAACCTGTGGTGTATATTGTGACTGCGTAAGAAAACAATTTTTAAATTTTGGATAGCTATCAAAATCAACTTGTTCTAACAAATCTGTTTCAACAAAAATTTCATATCTTCTTTCGCCGATGCTGCCTGTAAAATTATGGTCTTCACCAATTGGCGGAGGATTGAAAGGCAGTATTCCACATAAAGGATTCTCTCTTTTTCCTCCATCATTTAAATAATCATTAACAACTAACCTTACATTATCAGTTGGTATATTGTGAATTTTTTGATTTGTAATTGATGCACGACTTGTTTCATCTGCAAATTTTGGAGACAACGCTGGTGTCATTTTAGCTAAATCAGAAAAATAACACTCAATATCAAAGCCATATGTATAAGCAGAATTTTTTGAATTATCTCCAGTTCTTAAGCCGCGAGCATTGTCTTTAAAATTAAGAATTATGTCAGGTGTGTTTTTTCGACCAATTTTTATAAAATCAATTATACCTGTGTCATATGCTGCTCTGACTCTGATGTCGACATTATATCCCATATCAGGTAAATTAAAATATTTAATGTCTTTGTTTATATTTAAGCTAGAAAATGCTGCAGATGCTGTCACAGGGTGGCGCCAATCGTTAGTCGATTGAAAATTTAATGTATCTTGTAAATCTGTAGCATTATTACTACCAGCGAGCTGATACTGTAGCCATTCTGCAACTTTTTCAGGATATGCTCCTTTTTGAACCGCTACTGGCGGCACATTTCCAAAGTCATCTGTTCCTGTATCGCTGTAAAAATCTACATATCTAGATGAAAACAAAGATTTTCTTGTATGTGCTGTTAGTGGATTACCCATGGTATCGCTTAAAATTAAATTCATCATACCCCACTGGCTTTGAAACGGTCCATCTCCCAGCATATCTGTGGTATATGCAAGTTGTAAATTTTCAAAATCGCCTCTAATTGCATTTGTTGCAACAACTCTTGCCGCTTCGGTTTCAAAGGGGACTAAGCCTGTGGAGTCTTCGCCACAGCCCGGTGGCTGTATAAGCGGTGGCATATTTGAATCTAGATAATTTGGAATGCCTCCCTGTAATATATCACTTAACTCTCCTAAATCATCTTCCATTTGATTTCGCATGCTGTCGCACATTTCACGAATCTGGGTTGGGGTAGCTCGACCGGCGAGCAGCTGTTGTCTATATTCACAAAAAGCTTCCCAATCATCTTCTGTCAAACACAGCGACGGATTAACGGGACGATCAGGATCACCATAATCAGGAGGATTGTTAAGCTGATCATCTATTGCATCTCTTGCGTCTGCTGGTAAAACATTACCAACGTTTTCAAAAAAATTAGCTATTGCTTCTCTATTTGGAAATATGCTTTCTAACTCAGAATATTCATAAAGTCTAATATTTTCAGCAATTACTAAAAACTCTTCAAAAGGATTCCCCATAATAGCTGCCATTAATTCTACTTGAGTTGCTGATGCCGAAACGTCTGTAATATAGTTTTTTAAACTATCTTCGCTAGCGGTGGGGCCCGTAGATCCTCCCAGCTGATTTAATAAATCATCAATTGTGTCTTCAAGTTGATCGTCAGACGAGTCTTCACCGCATAAATGATCTCTAATTACATTTTTAAAATTATCTCTTGCTGTTGATATATCGGGCAAAGAAGCAATCAACCCACCTGCAGTTTCTAAAGTTTTACATAACGCCCCACTTGCAATTGAACAAACTTTGATAATTAATTTAACAATCAAATTAACAATTAACTGCCTTATTGCCTGTTTCATCAATTCAATAAAAATAGCTTTAAAATCTTTAACTTCTGGAATCCACCCAAAGGGGTTATTTATTTGCGGCATCGCAACACGATCCATATTTCGACAAAATGGTAATTCTATATCTTTAATAAAATCCATTATTGAAGGGTCCATAATAGGATCTTGAGGACAATCAAAATAAGCCAAAACATTTTTTATCATTTGGGCGCCTGGATATCTATCAAGTCTTTCAACAATATCAAGAACATTATCTGAATATACTTCTATAATGGCACCAGCGTATGCTTCAATAAGAACGTTGTTATCTAGTGTGTTATTTTCAGACCCAGGATCAAGCGTCTGTACTAATGTTCGTCTATCGCTAGAACTACTTGTGGATTGATTTTTAGTTCTTGACCAGGCTCCTAAACCGTTTTCTACTTCAGTTTCTTGTTCTTGCTTTTGGTTTTCAGTTGTATTTGCAGTTGTTAAATCAGGCGGGTTCGCGGATCCGTTGCTGATATTTGCGGAGATTTGTTGATTGAGAGAGTTGTTTTTAAAAACATCTCCGGTTGATATTTTTTCTTTCGCAAGATTATTAATTTCCTCTTGCTTATCTGGCGGTAAACCAATAAACAAATCAGATAAGTTGTGAATAGACATCGCTTTTAATGCTGATCGGGCTATAGCTCCAATTGCTTGCTCAAAAGTCATCCCTTTAATAAGACATGCTATAGAAGCGCTTAAAAGATCAAACATTCCACAAAGTTTGATTTTTGCAAAATGACCTTTAAAAAGCTCATCTAAATTAAAGCTAGTGTGTTCTTCAGAGCCTTCAAAACCTGTAAGGGTTTCACATAATTTAGTAAAAACCGTTTCGTCAGCTACTAATTGTTTATAGGCCTGCTCCTTAGCCATGGCGACTATAGAACTATTTTCAGACGCGTCTTCTACATAAGTCAGCCCCAGTTCTATATCTTCATTTTCTAAATCTTCTATCTCATTTAAACAAACATTTTTTCTAAATGCGTATACTAAAGCATCACCAATACTAAAAGCATCATCTAAAAGGTTTTGACCAAGCTGTTTTCCCTCTTCAGCTAGTTTATCTGCAACGCAACTTGAAGTTGGAGCCTCGACTTGTTGCTCTTCTGGAAAAGAAGAATACACCTCTGGATATGTATATTCGACTACAAAATCAATCCACGGCATCGGCTCGCGAGCTGCTAACGACTCTGACATTTTATCTAAATTAGAAAAGTATGCGCAAGCTGTTGGATCATTCCAGCCTTTTTTAGAATTTAGTGATTTTAGCTTTTTTCTTCCAAATATAAATGGTTTTTCAGAACAACCAACTGTATAAACTCTAAGTTTAATTAATTTATAACTTGAATTGAAATCAAATTCTATATTTGACACCCTGTCTGTAAAAAGTTTTGGAGATCCTACGTTAGGAATATTAAGTTTTCTTTTATTTAAAAACGCATCTAAGCTAACAAGCATAGAGCCAAGAACAGACTTAGAAAAACTAATTTGAGAGCCATACGATTCTAAATTAAATACACTATTGTCTTTTGTTTTTAAAATATTTCCGCCTTCAACGGCTCTAAAAACTCTTAGATATTGTGAATATAATTTTAATGATCTGGAAACTTTTCTTATTTTTGGCTCTAAAGAATCTCCAACATATGAAAGAGTATAGGCCGCTGTGTTAGTCTCATCTTCTTCGTCTTCTTCGTCTTCTTCTTGATTATCGTCTGGCTCTTGTTCAATTAAAGAAAAATCTTCATAATCTACAGAGTATAAAAGCTTTAAATGTGAGCCCTCTCTTGCTTCTAAATCATAATCAGAAAACTGGAGCAAACTTTTAAGATTGTCAATTGTTTCTGGAGATGCGTCTTTAGAATAATTTACTAATAAAGATTCTGCAGCTATATCGGAATAACTTTCAAATCTACTTCTCATCAATTCGTCAAGCTCGCCTTCAGAATAGTCAGATTCTTCAATTAAGTCTTCTTCTAAAGTTGAAGTAAATTCTGTGACAACGCATATTTGAAATAAACAAGACCCTTCATTAAAAAACGGCTCATCCTCTGTTTTTGATTTCCAGTCAATTGACAAAGCGTAAGGATTTGGTATACATACTGGACATTCAGCTTTTGGATCTTCGCCAACTTCGTCTAATATGTCATCACAAACGTCTGGAAAATTATCCCCATTTGGATCTTGATATTTTAAAAATTTAGATTCTGCCATAATTAAACTCTTAATTTATGTGGTTGTCACGTTATCGCTGCAAACATACTTGTATCCTGTAGGGGTGCAATAATTTAACGCCCATAATGCTGCATTTATTCTTTGCATGTGAAGGTTGCCAATAACAGTAGTTAAACTTTGAGACGTAGCTACTGTACCAGCTGAAGGGTACCAAGGTAGCGGGTTGACTGAAATAATTGAATTAAAAGTAGTTTGAATATATGCCAAGTTTTCAATTGCTGAGAGTGCTTTTTCTAACATTTCACCAAGCTCAACCAAAGCATGTTCTAAATTTTCCCCTTTTACAACTGGCTGAACATAATTGATTTTTTGTTTTTTCAAAAACAGGCCACCTCTGACAACTTGAAAACCATCATTGTTGCCCGCAAGTAATTCAATTTTTGCAGCTGGCGATGATATCTTTCCTCTTCTTGAGTTTCTCTCACCAAATTTGCCGTATCCCTTTGCTTGGGCTTTACCAGTAACAATTTTTATTCCTTCTCTTCCAATAATTCTAACTGAATCTGATTTAATTCCAATTCCAGACCTGCCTTTAACTTGACCAGTAGCGCCGTCTACAATTCCAAAATTCTTATCAATGTTGGTCAAAGAACTAATATAAATTCTAGAAGCATCTGCAAAAAAACTATTGTTAATTAGCTTTGGTCTTTTGGCTTCTGGGGGTAAATTTAAGCCGCGACCAACAACTATATCGATAGAATCGCAATCTTTTGCACCCATACCACCATAGCCAGAAAGCCTAGTGGATGGCCTATCTTTGCCTAAAACAATAAAAGCATTTCTATTTTTTATAACTCTTTGACCAGTTGATGGAATAAAAGTCATAAAATCTTCAGAAGAATCAGTCCCCATTAAGCCAGAATTTTCAGGAACCATAGAAAAGCTTCTTCCTTGTTTAAGAATACCTTCTACATTAACTTCATTTTTTTTTGGTCTAGAATCAGTTCCTGGTGATTTGTTTATTTTTTGTTTTTTCATTTTCCGTCAAAACTCCAGTGCCATGGTTCTTTATCGTAATTTTTTAATATTGCACCAGCAGGTATGCCACTAACCGTAGCCTGGGTTGATGTTGTTGTATTATAATTAATTGTTGTTTTTCCATGTACAAAACCTCTCATAAATCTATAAAGAGCAGAGTTTCTAGCTGAAGAACCTGCTGCCTTAGCAGCTCTTGTTCCGCCATTACCTCTATTAGTTAAAACTCCACCAAAATCAACCGCTAATCCCATTTCGTGTCTAGAGCTTCTAGGAGGAGCAGCGGGTACAACTGTGCACTTACCTGATCTGTTTGTCATTATTTGATTATAATCGTTGTTAGGGCCTCCACATTTATTAATTATACGTAAATATATTTGTGTTTCTGTTGTGCGGCCAGCGTTGTTAATTTCCATAGTTCTTGGGAGATTTGGATGTACAACTTTCATATGCGTCATAGCAGCCGAATGAATTTTTTGCACCATACTACAAAAATCTGGATGCAGCATAGATGTGCCTCCTCCCACATTGCACGAAACACAATCTTTTATTGTAAATATACTACTTGATTTTGTGCCACATTTTGTCAATTGGTTTGTTTTACCAGTGGAATCGGTGCCGGTTGTTAAAACCGCATCCGCTCCTAGCTCTGAGCGAAGACGAGTTAAGTATTGTCTGGCCAGTGCTCGGGCTTCATTATCTGGAAGTGGTTTCGTGCTAGTTCCAAATCCGGCGCCGGCAGCAAACAATTCTGACGCTGCACAATCTGATGAATTTACTTGTTCAGAAGATGCGGATTTGCCTGGATTAGTGCTGGGAATACCGATGCCTTTTCGACTATCAATAAGTGATATAAATTTACCAAATTGTAAGTTATAAGAAAAAAGATTTTTATTAAGCTCTACTTTAACAACATCTCCGGTTTTAGGAACTATATTCTCGCCCCTAGTATAGTCGTCAGATGAAATAAACGTAGTATGTAAATTAACAATTTGATTAATAAATTTTTTATTAACTGCATTTTGCGCGAAAGTAGGATTACAAGGATCTGGTAAAAACTGGTGTGGTGAAGGAGCTTCTTCTGCTAGTATTCTTGCTTTAAAGGCGAATTTAGAAAGTCGCGCTTTATCGTCTTCTTCTGATTTGGTGTTGACAAAAGCAGGAAGTTTTTCAGACAAATCTGCGTTTGCTAAAAAAATTGGTTTTGTTAATACAACAGCTCTAAATGTTGTTTTGTTTCCATAGGAATCAAATTCGCTGGCTTTGCGCAAGGAATTGGAATATAAATCAAGAACAGAGTCTTTGTCGGTAAAAGCTGTACGATCTAAATAATCTTTTTCCATTTACGATTCTCCTTGAATTAAATCAAATAAGCTATTTTTGTCCTCGGCTGAAAGTATAGAAGCATCTTTTGCTCCTTTGTGTTGAATTCCAATTAATTTAACTAGCTGCTCATTAGATCTTTGAAGCGTTTCTATGTGCTTAGCAGCAACAGGGCTGAGGTATTTATTTTGTTCAGCGTCTGAAGCTATTTGGTTGGCTATTTCGTTTAAAAATTCTCTTGCAATTTTTCTATCGTTTCGAATATTATCAAGCGCCTCACTAATAAGTGAATCTAAATCTCTTTTGCTCATAGTTCTCCATTTTCCCATCCTTGTTTAAAATTAATATATTTTTTACGAAATTTTTTTAATGAATTGACAATTTGTTTCGTATTTAATCCTGTTATCTCTCGCAAGTACAAGTAAATAGCTTTTTTATTAAAAATATCGATATCCTCTTTCGACTCAAAGAGAATCATAATTGCTTTGTATACTTTTAAATCGTTATCTTTCATGGTGTTAACGTCCCATGATTTAATTTCTTTATAGAATGAACTCCAAAATTCTTGCTCTTCTCTATTGGTAAGATATGATTCATCAGTTGAAAGAAACTCTTCTTCAAATCTTTTTGATACATTTTCAAAATGTACTTCTCGTTTGTTTTGTTTTTGCTGCTTTTTTACTTTATGAATAAACCAGTTTTTAGTAATAACTGAAAAATAAGAAAAAGCTTTGGATCCTTTAGACGGATCATATTTATCTAATATTGTCATTAACCAAATTTTACACTCGTCACGAAGCGAATCGCAATTTGATAAATTTGTAAATTTGTAAGTAAACACAATTTTATCAACCATTTCATTAAATGCTGGTTGAATC
>CEOT01005904.1_pt1 | contig 13782 bp, 4 predicted proteins | sample 530671 | NCBI WGS metagenome assembly CEOT01 (sample SAMEA2620852, study PRJEB7988) | marine metagenome | isolation source: saline water (ENVO:00002010), including | reverse complement strand
ATCATTATAATGCCAAGGTAATAAATTACCCCATGCATGTAACCATGTTTGTTTACTATATTTATAATAATCAAAACCTATAACTATAGAATGTTGTATAAGTTTTTCTAATTCATTTCTTTTTTTATTTGTATAATCAGATATAACTTTAGGTATTACAACTTCTTTCCATACATCAGAACTTGTTGCAACTATGGCACCGCTAGGATCTTTATACTCACTATTTGCTACATCTATGGTATACCCTTCTTGTATAGCTAAGTAAGTGTAATGTAAATTCCCATTATCCAAGATCCATTCTTCTAGCGGATTATATCCATATGGTTCTGCTAGTCTGTGTACGGCACCAATACTAAATGCTAAATCTGCATTTTTTTTAAATCTATATCTTTCTGATAGCTCAAAATATTCTACGTCTGCAAATCCATCTTTTAAATATTCTACTTTTGCAGCAAAATGATTTACACAAAATGGACCTTCACAATCGTCATCAGAACTATATCTTATAAAATGATGATGATCTATATAATCTAAACCCTGTTGTCTAGCGTAGTCAATTTCAAACAAATACTCAAATCCTTGTACTTTCCCTACTGTAGCAGCATCTGTATAATTAGACTCTGTACCATCATAAAAAGTATTTGCTTTATTTTCATAACCAAACCTTGCTATCTTTCTTATACCAACTGTTAATGAATAATCATAGGGTGTTGTAATTATTTGTTCTTGTAGTTGTCCTTGTGTTATAGAAAAAACTTTGGCATCTGACACTGATGTTCCTCCGTTTACAGCAGCGTATATTGTAGAAAATTTTAATTGTTTTTTTATTTTTTCTTCTATATTTATTTGTGCACAACATTTTTTCTGTGTGCCGCATGATGCTAATATAAATAATAATATAATAATATAGTTTTTCATATTGTTTAAATACTCATGCCTAATTTATCTGCTAAACCATTAGTTACAGACGTGAGCTGTTCTGTAGTTAACTCAACACTATATAGGGCTAATTCATATAAATTACCGTCTAACGCTCTATCATTATCATTTCTTATACATAAATTTTGCAAATCAAAACCATGATCATTTGTTGCATTAGTGCTACCAGTTTGTGGAATCTGTGCTCCATTTATAAACCATTTATGCTCTCCCGAACTATTTCTTGTTAGAGCTACAATCATTTTACTTCCATTTAAAAAAACATCATCTTGACATCTTAAAACTGTAAGTAAATTAGAAGGATTGTTATATTTTAATCTAAAATTAGTTGGATTTTGTATTTCTAAAAATTCATTACCACTATCAGATAAAATTACTCTATTTTGCAAAGCTCCTGAACCACTTATCAAAACAGCAAAAATTAAAGTATATGGATCTCCTTGACCAATAGTTATTTTTTGAAAATCCATCCATTGCGAATCACTACCACTTTGATCAAATCTTAAACCTCCATCTACAATTCCTGCAGGTCTATTTACAATAGTTGATTGTGTTGCATCTATTCCTCCAGGGCCAGAATCTACCCATCCAGCAGTAGAAACTCCAACACCATTTTGATACCATATCATTAAATTTGTACCCAAACCACCTTCATCAGCTAACACTGGTAGAGGAGTTTCCAATAATTCATTTGCTATACCAAGTCCTAATGACACTTTACCAGTTTTTAGGGTTAAAATAATAAAATATATTTTTTTTCTTTCCCTTAACTTTTTCGTATAATGTGTTTTGTTTTACTATATAGTTTGGTTGTTCTATATCTTTTTTTACTCTTTTAGTATTGCGGCTTGCTAGTTTTTGTATAAACCCCATATTAATATCCTCTTGGAGCTAAGTAACAAATACAACTTCCTGCGTGCAACTCTACATTATCCCACTTACCATATAACCATGTCCCTGCAGGCCACTCTACACTACCAGCTCCTGTACCTAAATCTGTGCTTTCTGTAGCAGCTCCAAATTGTGTAGTTCTAACATTCTCTGCGGTTATTGTGCTTATGTTTCTTACATCTCCGTTTGTATTTGCTAATACTTGAAATTTAACTGCAGTCACAACATATATAGCACAAACATATGCAGTTGCTGATCCTCCATCTAAGTCTACCTTTTGTCCATCTCCTGTTATGTAACAAGAACCAAAATCACCTAAACCAGGTATTGTTTTTAAATCATTTACGTTTGCCATTTTATTTTGTTTTAATTATTGTTAATATCCTACTGGCGCTAAATAACATATACACGAACCACCATTTAATTCAACATGATCCCATTTTCCATATATAGTAACACCTTTAGGAAACTCATGTGAAGTTGTTATTGTGTCCATATTAGTATTTGTAGTCTCATTTGTCAATGCTCCAAACTCACCTCCTGCATCATCTTCATCTGTAGAAGTTGTTATAGAACTAACTAATCCATCTAAAGTTTGTAACTTTGCAAAAGTTACTACATCTAACATTGTTATAGCAATTACAAATCTATTAGCTGTTGCGCCATCTAAATCTAATAAAGCTCCATCACCTGTTAAATAAACAGATCCAAACTGACCAAAAGACGCTTTAAATAAATCGTTTACGTTCATATATTAAATTTTTACAAATATAATGAATTTAATTATCTAATTAAAGAACTAGTTTCTTTTTTATCTCCCTCCATGTTATACACATCTCTAGCTATACTTCTTCTTACTGATGAATATGGAGCTAAATCATATAACAATGTTTTTGCAGCTTTAGAATCTCCCTTTTCTCCATAAGGTCCAGACCTTTTTATTTTATCTCCTCTTACAGATTGCCCTATCATTTCTGTAGCATTTTTTATTGTGCTATAAGAAGCAGGAACTAAAGTGTAATTAAAGAATCTGTCGTAATCTGTAGTTACAAAAACATCATTAGAAAACTTTTTTAATGTTCTTATCATATTAGGATCTGAGTCTTCATCATCTTCCATTATAGCTATTAAACTTAATAGCGTTATACCTATACCCATACCTCTAAGGTGTGCTGCTATTTCAGCTTTTCTAGCTTCATTAGAATTATCCCATATTGCTTTTAATTCTTTTTTACTTGTATTACCAGCTATATAACTTCTAAATAAATCTCTTACAAATTCACCTGTTGCCCTGTAGCTACCTATGTTAACTTTACCAAATCTGTCTATATCTTCTGCACTAAACCTGTCTTTTAATAATGTTACAAACCATTTTTTAAATTGTAACAATGCTCTACCATAAGAATACATAGAAAGTAAACTAGCGTCTAAAGCTGTATAACCCTCACCGTGCAGTGTAGATATTTTATGATTAATTTGCATTACACGTTCTTCAGTTATTAAATCTGGATTATTAAACTCTTCTTCCGTAAGCTCTCCTAAAAATGCAGCCCCTTGTATATAGTTTTCTGTAGCGTCCATAAATATATAAGACCATTTTTCTAGTTTACCAAAAGCTCCTTTAGATTCTGACAAATGTATAAATTCATCAAAACTATATTCTACTATTCTAAATCTTTTTAGTATATCTCTAGATTCATATAGATTTTTAAAATAACGAGTTTCTCCTTTAATAAATTGTGCTCCACCTTTTTTTCTTAACTCTTGATATTTACCTGCTAATACGTTACCTATACCTACAGTCATGTTAAATCCTAACAATCTTAAAGATGTAAGCCTTACAAAACTATCTATAACTTTGTCTCCTGTTTTACCTAAAAAGCTTTCTTGTTGTCTGCCTTCTATAAATCCTTCTTTCCACCATCTTGTTAAATAATTAGCCGCATTTTTATTGTCTAAACCTTTGTTAAATGCTATAACAGAATCTATTAAAATAGACACTTTAGACATACCAGTAAAAGGATTTTCTATACCTTTAGACTTTTGTAAATCTACGTTTTCTCCATTCATAAATAATGAACCTCTTATAAATTCTAACAACGAACTGTTAATATCATAAGATATATTTTTAGCTTTTATTCCTCTTCTTCTTTCATATTCTTCTATTAACTCTCTATCTACATCTGTAATGTTATTATCACCCATTAATTTTTTAATCATAGCACCATTGTTTATTAATGCATCATACTCCATATCACTTAATAATATTTTAGAGCCATCCTCATTAATACCTTTAGCTTTTAATTCTTTAGCTTTTCTTCTTAGTTTATCTAACTCATATATCTGTCTACCAGATTCTAAAGTTAATTTACCTGTCCTGCCTTTATATACATCGTACTTCCATTCGTATAAAGTTTTTAAAACTCTATTGCCGCTTTTATCTAAACCGTATACTTTTACACGCTCTATATCATAAGTGTCAATAGTATTATCATATAAACCAAATAAACTGTTTCTTGACATTTTTTCTAATGTACCCATTTGCATGCCTGGTATTATATATGTGTCTGTGTTTAGTAATTCCTGTGCAACATTTTTATATTCTGTATAATATGCTCTTTCTTCTTTTGTTAAATTTTTATCAGCTAACTCTTCTTCAGTTAATAATCTAATATTACCATTTTCAAATGTAGCTATATTTCCATATATATACTTGTATCTAGCATTAGTGTCAAAACCTTGTCTTACTCTTTCTAAAACGCTTAATCCTTTATTTTTAGATCTAACTAAACTCCTGTTTGCTTTTTCTAGTCTATCTTTATATCTTTTAAATGCTCTTAAATAGTTTCTATATTCAAATTGTATTTCATTTATTAATAACTGTAACTCTGGTCTTTTAGAAGATATATTATTAGATGTTAACCAGCTTTCTAATCCAGACATATCTTCTTGTTCCACACCATCTAATCCAGGAACTTTATATTTATATCCTTGTCGCTTTCCATCTGCTTTTAATTTTTTTGTTTGTATTTCAAATAATCTTTTTCCTATTTCTTTTTCTACTATGTAAGAAATATTTTTTGTTGCAGAATTGTCCATAGATCTTAATTTAAAAGCTCTTTTTCTTAAATCTTCTAGATTGTATTTAGACAATGGTTTCTTTTCTAAACTAGACTCAAACTCTTGCACTGTTTTATAGTGTTCTCTATATTTAATATATTTATTATATAATTGTTCAGCTATTTTAGACTCTTTAATTTTTTGTATATCTATGCCTTTGTCAGCTAAATATTCTGAAAAAGATAAAATATTATTATCACCAGATATATAATCATTATTGTATGTTGTAGAAGAAGAAATAACTTTTTTTGCTTTTTTTGTAGGATCTATAAAAGTATTATTTTGTTTACTTGCCTTGTCTATTTTTTTATCAGTAGTTAAGTTTTTATTTAATTCGTCAATTATTGCATCATCTAATTCTATGCTATCTAAATTATCAAGATTACTCATATCATTAACATCATCGTATTTAAATTCTGGTTCTTTAGTTTGATTATTTGTTATAATTGTATTTATTTCATCATTAATTTTATTAATATACTCATTGTCAAAAAAAGGAATAAATGATGCTGCCCCTCCTGCTCCTCCTGTAAATCCAAAGCCATTAAACTCTGCTTCTAGTTCAAATATTAAATTCTTTTCTTCTGGCAATAAATTAGAAAAAGATTCTTTTATTTGATCAATAGATTTATAAGATATAAAATCTGTTACTTCAACTCTATTTATTACAACCTTGTCTCCTTTTTCTGTTACTTCTATTATTTTGTCTGTAAAGATATTATCTTTACCGTACTTTTCTTTCAGTGATATAAAATTATCTATTAAAGTTTCTCTATTTTCTATTTTAGATAAAAAACTTATATTATTTTTTAAATCATTTATTATAACTCTATTTATTATAGCGCTGTATTTATCTGGATATAACATTTTTAACTCAGCATAAGATTCATTATTAATTATGCCTTGCATATATGGTGTAAACCTTATATCTGTAACAAAAGCTCTTTCTAATACAGTACTGAATAACTTTACAGCATGCTCTACAATACTGTTAAATCTACTTTCTCCTAGTTGGTAAGGTAATGATAGACCTCCACTTTTTCTATCATTTATAGTAATAAAATTTGTTTGTAGTTTCTTAATTTTTTGTGTTATTTGTCTTAACTCAAATGGATTTTTTTCTATCTTTTGATGTACAGTAAAAGCTTTTCCAAAAGGATTTACAACATCCTCATTAAATTTGTCTAATGCATATAACATTATTATAGCATCAAATTCAGCATTTCTGTTTTTTCCTTTAGTTAATAAGTCATTTATATTTATATTAATACCTTCTCCCTTTAGTCTAGAAACTATTGTTTCCCACCTTTTTTGATCTATTCCTTTTCTTTTTTTACCAGTAATTTTTTGTTTATAAAAGTAAGTTAATTTTTTAACACCTTGACTTTCAAAAAATTCAGCCAACTCATTTACATTATTAACTTGATCTTCTAAAAACATTTCTTGTATGTCGCTATCTTTAGAAATATAGTTTTTACTTCTCTTGCTTTTAAAATCAATATACTCTTGTACTATTGGGCTGTTAAATAGTAATGTTAAGTCATTTAAAGAATAACCTAACCTTCTTAACATAATATAAGAAAATATCGTTTGTTTATTTAATCCTAGTTTACTTGCATATTGATGTTTTGCATTATCTAAAACTATATTTAATAGTTGTGCAACCCCATACCAATTACCCACTCCGTTTTCTAATTCAGGATCATCAAAAAACTTATCGTGTGTAACTGCTTCAGACTCTCCTTTTAACGTTATTTTAAAAGGTAATTTTTCTTCATTATTAGAAAATATATTAAATGTTCTTTGTAATGCAGCAACTATACCTACCAATGATTTTGCAGGAACATTATCGTTAAACATTTCACTATCTCCTAAGGGGTGCAATTGTGATTCTTCTTTTTGTTTTTTATTTTTATAAAGGCCTTTAGATTTAGCCTGTTCTATTGCATTATCCGAATCAGATACAAAGTCAATATTAGCTGTAATTTCATTTGTTCTTTTTTTATTACTAACTAATTTTACATACAAATCAAAAAACCTGTTAGATTTTTTTCTCCAAGATTTACCCCTTTCATTTACCTCCTTTTCTGTATACTTAAAATTCATATGAACAGAATCTCCATCTAAATCTGCCCCCCAAAACTTACTTACTTTTGCTGGTATAGTTATATTAGAAGTTGGTGTATCATCTATTTGAGCATGAAAATCTTTTACTACAAACACAGAACTAGTAACCTTTCCGTGTGAAGGTACTCTTGTACCAATAAATAAATCTCCTACCTCTACACCTTGATCTTTTAAATATCCAGGAACTATAGCTTCAGAAGCAACTATACTTTCATCTTCTGCAAACAATCCTTTTTCGTATGATTTTAAATTCATGCCTAAACTTGATGACTGATATGCTATAGATCCTTTTGTATACATTTTAGTTCCTCTATGTGTTATCCTACCTCTAGCTATAGAGTTATAAGAAGCATTTGCAAATGGGTATCTAGGATCTAATGTTTCAAAAACAGAATCAAATAATACCCCATATATATCTGCACTAACAGAACTAGCAAAAGAATCTCTTTCTTTGTATACTGTTTCTCTAGTAGCGGTATTATTCATAATTAAACCAGCTTTTCTATTTCTGCTTTCGTTATTAGCTTCCATAACATCTTTTCTTAAACCATACATTTCTTTAAGTATAAGTTTTTCTTCTTCTGTTATTATGTTTGTAGCTAAATTGTAAAATAATTGTGATGGAAAAAATCTTTCATCTGTTTGCTTATCTAACTCTAATTGTATACCAAAACCTTCTCCTGACAAGCCTCTATATCCAGTATCGTCTTTATACAACAGGTCTTGTCTTTTCATAATATTATCTATATTGTCTAAATTTTTAATATCATGTATATCTTCTTTTGTTCTTATGCCATCTAAAAATAATTTAGCAGCAGACTCTGACGCAGCTATTACTAGATTACCTGGTGTTTTAGAAATATCTTCTACTTGTTCTTGACGTTTTCTTAATACCTCTCCTATATTTTTTAAGTATTCACTTTTAGCTTCTAACTCTCGTGTTAATGTATGTACAGCAAATTTTAAATATGTTGTCTTCCCTTTTAACTTACCTTCTGTTTCTGTATAATGATAAACAAACTTAAATACATTACCTACTTTTTGTGACTCTCCATATTTTTCTCTAATAATTTTTGCTTGCTCAGGCAATACATAACCCATAGCATCATTTTCTATATAGTTATTATCAGTTTCTTCTGTAGTAATCTTATTATTATCATCAATAAAATAATCTTTTATTATAATAGGCTCTATCATAGTGTTTCTATCAAACACAACATGACTTGCTATTGCACCTGCAGCTCTTTTTATATAATCTATTTCATCTTTAGATTGCCTGTGATCATGTACAAATAGTTGTTGCGCCATAAACTTATTAGCAATATGTGATGTTAAATATGCTTCTATAGCTTTATCTATATCTTTTGTTTCTAATATGTCTTCATTGTTTATGTATAAATCCTTATTAATTCTCATGTGTTGTTTAAAATCAACAACTAATTTCTTAATGTTTTTTATTCTATTGTTTTCAATTACATAAGGAAATATATCTGATCCTTTTTGATACTTTTTGCCATATGCTGGATTTCTTTCAATTCTTGACAATAATTCTTTTCTTGTTTTACTATTGTGAGCCATCATACTTTCTATATAATATCTTCTGCTTTTGTCAGAAAATACAGCTATAGGCTGATCGTATATTATTGTTTCTTCTTTATTTTTTATTCCTTGATTGTATTGCGATAAAAATTGTAAAAAATCACCTGCAACTAATTCTTTAGGAGTTACATAGTTTAGCTTAGAAGCTCTACCTTCATATTTTACAGCTTCAGCTTTAGCAATTAACTCACGCATCATACCAGAGTGTATAGTAAACCTAAATGGGTTTTGACTAACTTTACCATTGCTTCCAGTTAGCACCCCTCTTGCTTTTTTACTATACAATAAATAAGAATATATATTATTATCTGGATGCATTATATCATCTTTAGATATATCTATTTCTTCATTAATTATATTAGCTATATTTTTTGCTCTATTATGTAAGCCGTTTTCTTTATTAAATATACTGACACCGTCACCCATAACATTATCTACCATAGACAAATAATTAATAGCTCTAGATGCCACAAGACCTTCTGTTAATATTACTTTTAACTCGCCTTGTTTTCCAAACATTAATCCATAAGCTTTGTATTTTCCTGTTTGTACAGTAAATTTACCTTCTTTATCAATACCCATTAAAGATTGATATTTTAAATTAGGTTTGCCATTTTTAAATCTTTTGTGTTCAAATAATAAATTCCATAAATACTGTCTTTTACCATCAAATAATATTTCAGTATTTAATAAAGCTCTTTTGTCTATTAGCTTACCTTTTGCATTATCATCTAAAATTATATCTAAATATTTTGTTGCTGCTATATATTTTTGCTTAGAAGTAGGTTTTTCATTTTTAAATAAATTATCATATACTTCAGCTAACTTTTTCCCTTTTTCAGTGTTGTTATTTAAATCTTTAAGTATGCTACGTATAACGCCTTGCTCTAATGTTTTACTAATAGTTCTGTATTTTTTAAAAGACTTAACAGCTCTACGTCTTGATTTGTCATATTTTATTTCTAATGCCTGATGTGATAAAACCTCTATTGTAATACCTTCAATGGGTCCTTTAATTTCCATTAACTTAGCGTTAGTTAAAATTTTATCATTATTATATAAATTATCTAACAAACCTAACATAGCTTCTATTTCTCTACTTCCAGACTTTCTTACATTTGGTATAAAATCATATGGATCATACATAGTATTTTTAGACATGCTATATAAATCGTATAATAATTTTTTTCTATCTATTACTTTATCAGGATTTTGATTGTTATAAACCTCTACTATTTTTTTTATAAAATTAGAAGTTGTTGTAGGTAAGGCTATTTGTTTTACATCATCATCAAAATTTCTTTCTGCACCAGGCTGACTTTCATTACCATCTTGACTTACATCTTCTTCTTTACCAATACTTTTTCCTATATTAGACAATATACGATCTAGTTTATCGTCTGCTAATTTTAAATCATTTGGTCTTGTTTTTTGTCTAACTACAGCTTCAACTTGCGATTTTATAAAATCTACATCTTTTATTGTTAATTCACTATCCTTTGCTATTTGTTCAACTACTCTATCTGCAATTTGTTCTGATGTTAATCCACGCCCCATAAAATCACCTATAGTTTTAGATAAAGCAGAATACGTAGATCTTTTTCTAATTGCTTTTTTCTTAGCTTTATTTATCGGTCCATATGCAGAATTTTGCATTACAGGTACTGTTCTGTTTCCTGAATTAAAGTCTAAAAGTATATGTTTTATTGCAGCTTCTAAATCTAAACTTTGTATATTGTCAACTGATAAATCTAATAATCTTTTTGCGTCTTCATTAGATGTTAGCTTTTTTACTTTCTTATAAAACTCTATTAAATCTTTTTCTAATCTTTTTTGTGTTGCGGTTCCTTTTATAACAGCATCAACATTATCATAAGAATAAAATTCTAAAGTTCTTGAAAATGTTTCTTCTAACAAATGCCTTTGTCTGTCTACTCTAACTTCTTTAATTCCTTGTGCTTTTAATTGTAGTCTAAGCTCATTAAACAATTCCATTGTTCTTGTGCCGTCATTGTTTCTTTCTGCTATAGCAATGTTTTCTGAAATACTTACAATATCACCAGTATAATCTGCTTTATTATTTAATGCGTTTCTATATATACCTCCAATAGTAATATTTTGCCCATTAACTCTCATTAATGTTAACTCAGGATATTCTTCTTGTGTCTTTTTGTATAATAAAGATTTAGGTAAAAGCTTTTTTATTCTTTTCATTAATGGAGTTTTTTCCATTAACGAATAATATATATGTCCTGCTTCGTGTATAATATCAGATTGCCTAACTTCGTTTTCGTTTATCATAAGCGTAGCGCCTATTGCTAATGATGTAGCTTCTTGTCCATAATCATCATACAATGCTTTTTGTACTACGTAACCCTTAGCTCCAGGAAAGTTTTTGTTTATAATAGACCTAGTTAATGCGGAAGCAGCTAAACCTGAATCTGTATATACTTCTAAATTACGATTTAATAATATTGGATCATTTTCTTTTATAGTAGAAAATGTGCTTTTTATGAATTTATTAAAATTATCTTTTGTTTGCTTTACTGCGCCTACTACCTTATCTATACTTCTAGTTTCTTTTTTCTTTGCTTTTTTTGTTGTGGTTTCTTCTATTGTAAAATCTTGATATTGTAATTGTCCAATAACCTTATTATCTACTATTACTTCAATTTTACTTTCATATAATGGTGCTCCTTTTTTATATTGAAAATATAATTTACCATTAACTTCTACCACATCAGCTTGCCCTGCTACTGGTTCTACTAAATTTAATTTAACATTTTGTGGTGTTTTAGTTAAAGCTTCTGCTCCAAAAGGTTTAGATGTAAAAAATTTGATAACTTTACCTGTAGCTGTTTTTAATATGTAACTAGTAGTGCTAGCTCTACCTTCTTTATCTATTACCTTAGATATACTTGCAGCCTGTAATTTTATTCCTTTATCTTTTAAAGATTTTTCTGTTTCTTTATACTCCTTAGTTTTAGGAGCTACGACTGATTGGTCTTTTTTTTTTACGTCTGCTTTTGCTCTTTTAGGGTCTACTCTTTGTTTTTGATCAGAAGTTAGTCTATCAAACATTTTAGGATTCATAACTGTTTTGTAGTCTCCAACTTTTCCTACAGTATATGTCATACCAGAAGGTATAACCTTATCTGTTTTAGCGTCTCTTACTGTTGCTTGCGTGTACCCTTTAATAGCTTCTTCATTAGATATATTATCTCTCTTTTGTATCTTCTCATCTATTACTGTTGCTGGGGTCCATCTATCTGCTGCTTCTGACCACTGTGTCCACTCTACTGTTCCGTCTAATCTTGTTACAGCTCTAAATCTAGCGTGCACTGACCCGTCTTCCTCATAAACAGTAAATTCTTCTGTTTTAACAGGAACTTGCTTGTCTTTATATCTAGGTTTTTCTTTTTCTTTTGTTTCAGTCCTCTCTTCTTTTTTTACTGCCTTATCTACATCTCCTCTATTAATAACTTTATTAATTCCTGTACCTATTATTTTACCAGCCGCAGCAGCAGTTATTTTTCCAGCCTCTAATGCTTTTAATAAATAATCTTTTGCTGTAGATGTAATTTTAGTTTTATCGTAATTTTTTATTTTTTTAATTGCCTCCTTAACTTCAACTGACTGTATCTTTTTTTTTCCTTTACCAAACAACCCCTTAACCCCTTGTACAACTTTAGATATAACTGACGGTTCTTGCTTTTTAGCATCGTCAGCTTTTTTTGCCTCTTTTTGCGAAAACTCTGTAACCTCATCTTTTGTTAGTCCTTGTACTTTAAACCTAGCATCTCTTTTTCCTGTTGACTTAGCTATTGGCGCTTTGTCTACTCTTAATGTATATATATCTTCTATTTCTCTTTCTAATACATTCATATCATCTTGCAATGTTTCCATAATAGATAGATGATTTTGTTCTGCTTTTTCTAATGCTTTCTTTTGTTTTTCTGGATTTTTTATATTTTCTTTTATATTAGCCCGATCTATTTCATAAGATTTCTTTTGTAACTCTTGTTGTTGTAAATTTCTAGATTTTCTAGTTTCTCTAAAAAATGCTTGCCTTGCTCCTTCTTCTGTTAATATACTATTTACAGTATGTTTTTCATAATTCTTTTCTGCTTGTTCTACAGCGGCTATATATTCATCTGCTGTTTGTTGTGACATTTTTTTGTCCTTTACCATGTTGTTTATGTACTCTATGACAACAGAACCATCACCTCTATAGTTCCAAACGTTTAATGCTATTATGTTGTCTTGTACTTGTGCTTCTGCTGCATAGTACTGGTCAGGATCTTTTGCAGACTCAATTATTCTAGCATTTTCATTTATGGCTTCTTGATGCTCATTTAATGCAGAGATTCTTTCTGCTGCTGCATCAAAATATCCTCTTGCGCCTCCCATCGCTCCACCTAAACCTACAGAAGACCAAAATATATCTCTTATTTCAGGACGTATATTTCCATAACTATCTTTTACCCAATCAGTCATTCCTAAATATTCTTCTCCTTTTGCTTGTTGTATATTTTTGTATTTATTCCACTCTTGGTGAGTTTCTTGTATACCTTCTGTCAAACCTTCTACTGTAGCATATGCTCCTGCAGCAGGTAAAAGAGGTAATCTTTTTCGTACAGCATAGGACACTAAACCTCTTACCGAATCTTTATAATTTATTTTTTGTAATGGATTTAATAATAGTCTTTTAGCCATAGATTTACCTACACCTCCAAATAATAAACCATATGATATTGCATCTGCACCAACCCACCATGCATTTGTTTTCATTACATCTGTAGCATGTGACGCTGCTTCATCTGGTGTAAATAATAAATTACCATCTTCATCAGTATCTCTTAGCATTTCATTATACGCTTCTCCAGCTAAATATGCTCCTTCAGCCATGTTTGCTCCCAAACCACCACCTGCAAATGAGCCTATATTACGCATAAATTTTGTTTGTGCTAAACCTTTCTTGCCAGCATCAAAAGCTAACTTACCTAATATACCAGATCCCTGTATACCTTTGTTACCCATACCTATACCTTTACCCATAGTACCAATAGGGACTCCCATAATTTTTTTAGCCTTATCTGCTTTTGA
>CEOT01082035.1_pt1 | contig 13834 bp, 30 predicted proteins | sample 530671 | NCBI WGS metagenome assembly CEOT01 (sample SAMEA2620852, study PRJEB7988) | marine metagenome | isolation source: saline water (ENVO:00002010), including | reverse complement strand
AACTATCTTTACAATTACATACAAGATACTTATGGGTTAACTCCCCAAGAAATTGAGGAGGTGTGGATACATTATAAAGACGCAATTATGAATATGTTAGAGGATACGGATAGTAATAATCCCTTTGCTATTAGAGAAGCAGAAGGAAACATCATTCCTCACTTAACTGAAAAAGAGAAGGAAGACCTTTATTCCTTTGCGTGGCATCCCGACCCAAAGAAAGGAAAATTTTACGAAGCTATATTACGGGATGTGATAGGTGCATCTGCAATAAGTTGGGATGGAGTAATAACTGTGGGGGATCCTAATCTAGCTCCCGGTAGAGGCTTGGAATTTCATAATATTTCTCTCGCTTATGATGTCAATCCCTTCTTCCGCTATTTAAAAGATACTTATGCGTTATTAGATAACGAGATCCACCCTATTTGGTCCCGCTGGGAACATATTATGGAAGAGAAGATAAAGAAATGGTTAGAGGAGAAAAATATTTCGTGGAATGATGGTCATTATGCTATTGGTGTTGACTATACTGATGACCATATCTGGGATGCTAATAATTTACCCCCACCTGACCACCCAGACTGGGTGGAGGAATCGACTATTAAAGTAGATGATGAAACGGGAGAGTTTTATGGTTGGAAATCTAACGAACAAATAGATAAAGAATATAGTGAAAAATCCAAATTACAAAAAGGTTACTTACAATGGGCAGTAGAAGAAATAAGAGATCAAATAGAAAGTGATCCCATATCCAAAAATCCTTATCGATATGGGTCTGCAGATAGTTTACCACCAGCTTGGATACGCATACGTTGGCAAAATTTAGGTTTAGACGCAGATGAGATGGATTGGGCGTGGAGACAAGTGTTAAACCATTTTAAACCTATCCCTTTAACTGAAAATTTTCCACGTTTAAATAAAAATAAATTTAATTATATATTTAAAGATTTACATAATAAAACAGTAAAATTACATGGGAGTAATAAACCTCTATGTACAGGAGGTATGTCACCCACATTATCCGATGGTAAAGCAGTACAAATTTATTTCCCCTCTTCCGATTTTCCTTATTATGTAGAACTAGATGAAAAAGTAAGATCACCTTTTTATCATTATTTAGAAACCACTTACAATCTAAGTGAAGACGAAATAGATGAAGTATGGGAGAAATATAGACGATATATCTGTCACACATAATTACAAAACTATTACACAACTTTTTTTTTACGTAGTTTTTAGAAAATATTTATGTATAGGATAACACCTATAATAACAACTAAATAAAAACTAATAACTATGAGTCGAGACGAATTATTTGAATTATTGGATAATACTGCGGAAGAATGGACAATAGATTACGTACAAAAGTTAAGAGGCGTAGCTAGAGACATTCTAAATGGTTTATCAGATTCAATCATTACACAAGAAGAGATAGAAGAATATCTCAGAAAACAAGAAGCACTTTTTGTTGAAAGAATGGAATCATCAATAGATGACATTAAAGCAGAAATTGAAAACTTGATCGAAAATGGTGGAGATCAAAAAGAGGGAATCCTATCTCAACTATCGGAAACATTTAACGATATCTACCATAAAATGGTTGCGAATTTACGCAAGCTAGTCAATAAATAATTTCCCATTTTTTTTCGACCACGTACTTGTAAATTGATTTTGTAAAAAATATTAATTATTATTATTAATAATGAAAACAGAAAATTTTTATACGTATGTGGTCGAATCTTTATTTAACTCCACACATTTAATTGAAAAAGGAACTCGACCCTCTGAAATTGTTATTGGGGGTAATTTCCACACGTCACCTACCAACTATAATGAAAATTACTCACTATCCTTTGATTTTATTAACGGTGAAGTGCCTGATCTTACTTATTCCTTAGCACTATTACAACGATATCATACCTCTAGCATGAGTTTCATATGTTTCCATTCTCAATTTCCTAAGTATGTTATGGATAACTTCGGAGTACTAGAAGACGAAGTAGAATTTATATGGGAAAGATTAAGGAAAAGAATAATTGCTACTATTCTCCAAGATCCGGCAAAGTGCCCAATGCTGGGATCGCTCTCCGCCTAACACCACCATATCCACCAGCAGAACCACCTCTTACTACCACATCATAAATACGTGTTAACATTTCTCTATCTTCTGCAGTAAACGATACAGGTTTATTGTCTATTTCTTCTGCCCAAGATTGTTCGGCAATTACTTCTTTAATTATATTTCTGATTTCTTTTTTTTGCATTAGAATTCTTTTTTATATAAATATATTCTATTATTAAAAACGAATTAAAAACGTAGCATTAACTCTAGTTTCAGGAAAATTAGGTGGTATAGATAATTCCAAATCTACCCCAAAGTAATCTTTAGCAAAAGGATACATACATATCCCTATAGGAATTACTTCATAATAATAGTAAAGATTTCCAAATACACCCCAGTAAGTAATTTGTGCACTACTACGTATCCCACCCCTTTCTGCCAAATACCAAACATACCCTAATTGTGATGTACTACTCCATGCAGTAATACTTGGCATCACACTAGTTATGGACACTTTACTATGAGCATATACATGCCATTCGTGAGGTGTCTGAATTCCAATGGAAGATTCAGTAGGATCAAAACGTAATATCTGAGCATTACATACTAAGGCACTAAATATCAGTACACATAGAAATAAATTTTTAAAAAACATAATGATTGTATTCTATTATATAAATATGTGGAAATAATCAATTCATCTTACAACGCTCCGAATACTCTTCCTCATATAGTAGTATCGCATCTAACAATTCATACTTTTCGAAATCATACTCATTCGCATATTCCCCAATCACATCAATGTGAACATCCAACATTCCACATTCCATTCGTTTAATTTTTCCCGTTTCTATCAATTCTTTCGCAATTTCGTTTGGTTGTTTCATAACTTTTCAATGTTTCGATATGCCTTAAAAGACATTTTATTTTTGTGTAACCATCTTTCAGCGTTTTTCCAATCACGTCTGTAACAATATTTCATTACTTCTTTGTTTTCCTCTTTCATCAGTAATAACAAACGTCTCTGTCTAAACACCTTTTTAAAACATTTCAACATAGTCATCTTTTATAAATATATAAAAATTATTTAAGAAAATCTACCACTTCCTTTATATTTATAATAAAAGGTTATTTAAAATGAGACAATCTAAAAAACATAATATTATGGATTCGGTTAATGAATCAATGAAAATGATTATTTCTGAGGGTATTGTAAATGAAATTTTTAAGAAGGAAAAAATTAAATACCCCGATAATTTCATAAATAAAATAATAGAGTATATTAAACGTAACTACCCAGAGGTAGTGAAGATAGAAAAAGATAAAGACTCTTGGTTTTCAAGATCATCGAAAGAATTTCTTCACATCTATGTAGATGAAGATGATGGACAACCTACTAATCTAGTGCAACATCCTTTAGAATGGACAATACACTGGGATTTAACAGATAATCTATTATCAGGATTACCACACCCCATAGATATAAAGGTGACTAATCTTAATAAGGATACTAAATTAAGAGGGCATACAGGTGAAGGTATAAATGAAGTTTTTAGTCCTCTCGATGATCGTATACCCAACGAAGATATTAAAAAATTTATAGATAGGGTAGTTAAAAGGATGGTGGATAGAACTGAAATTAACTTATATATGGAGGATTATGATCCTTGGAAAACGGGTAGTCCTTGGTTTGGTGATTTTATCACCCCACAATTCCCTAACGATAAAAAATATAAATTTAATATATCTTGGTTACTACAAGAACATTTTGAAAAAAATTTTACTTTTGTTAAATACTTTGCCAGTGAATTAATTGAGGCTTATGGTTTCTCTACTAGAGGGGAATTAGAGTATTTCGATTATGAATACCTTAAAAAATTAAAAGAAAAAGTAAAGTTGTTACAAATCCCTTTTATAAAAGAGAGACAAAAACAAAAGGAAGAATATCATAAAAGATATAATTTAAGTGAATCAAGAAAAGATATAAAAAAGGAGAGAGATGATATTGAAAGGGCAGTGCAAGATCTGAATAGATTACATAATTTTGATGTATCATATGAGGAAATGACCCGCGGAATTGAAAACTCCTCTCCCCAGCCCCTCTCCTCTGATATATGGGATGAATTAGAGAATACTGAATCTAATGAAATATCTGTAGGAGACTTCGATAAAGTATTCGACATCTCTAACAAATATAATAAAAGTAACCCACTTAAACTTAAAAAGAAACTAAGTGATGGTACCTACAATTATCCTATCATAGTAAGATTCGATGATAGATACTGGTTAGTCGCAGGTAACACAAGATTATGTACTGCAGCAGCAATGGGAATAACTCCTGAAGTAATAATTGCAGATATTAATAAACCATACCCTGTAGATGAATCATTAAAACATAAAAATAAAAGATTATGAAAGTACTAGCTTTACCATTCATATTACTATTCTTAAATTTTAATTTAATATCACAACATTTAATGTCACCCCCTAATGCCTCGAGAAAAGAAGTGAAACTTATTAAAAGTATTTTAAAAGATTACGTAAATGATGAAGAAGCTTTACTAATATATAATCCTTATGCCCCACTATACTTTGGGATATATGGTATAACCTACCAATATACTCCTAATATGTGTTTGATTAGTATCTCTGCCTCCATTGCAGATAGAGATAAACGATACTACGTTATATTACATGAACTGGGACATGTATTAGATATTTTCTATGGTGATCTAAGTGAATACCCTCCAATGTGGAAAGGTAAAAGAATGGATCACACATTAGATTGGAATGAAAGACCTTGGGAAATACATGCAGATGAATGGGCAAATAGATTATGGAAAAAATATTTACCAGGAGATCCACCACCAAATGATTTATTTGATAATGTTAGTTTCCCTCATGATTGTATTTTCCAAAGATGGGGTTCCATCAAATTTAAAAGTGAGTAATTAAGTATTAATATCCCCTCTATGTGCCACCCTATAATTATTGGGATTTAAATAGATAAGTTGTTTATGAACTTTCCTAATATAAAGAAAAACTTTATCTGCTTCTTTATCATACACTAAAGTTTTATCTTTAAAAATATCATCTATCTTATAATATGCTGGTTTTGCAGGAAATGGGGACATCATAAATCATTTTGTTTATCTTTAATCCCTTGTATGAATCCCTTAGTAAAATTAAAAAGAAACCCAATAATCAACGGCAATAATACTACACCAAAAGATAAATGGGGATATAAAGTAAGTTTAAAAATTAATAAAACTAATACGATACTTAAATCTATTCGTATATCCATATTACAAAGATACACAAAATAAATGACTAAAACAAACTAAAGAGATTTAATATCAATAAGGGTGGTACCTTTTCCTTTATTTTGAAGAGTAATTTCTTGTTCGTGGGGATAATAAATATTATTATGTAAAGTATTAAAAATATCAATTTGATCCTTATTAACACCCACAGTTATCAACACTACTTTATCTCCCGCATCACTATATATTGATCCTTTATTATAGTGATTATATAATAGTTCTTTTTTATTGGGGGAATAATGATCACCTAGGGATTCTGTGTCTATTTCCTCTCCCTCATGTAAATATAATAAACGATAGAGGGTAATAGTCTCAGGTAGAGTATTTAACCACTCTAAGAGTCTATTTAAGTCTTCCATACCCCACTCATTATCTAACCCCATTTCTTCATAGGCATTAGACAATTGAGTTAGTTCGTCACCAGTTAAAGTAACTTCTTCGTTTAATAATTTTATAAATGATATCATCACTTATAAATATATAAAAAATATGTTTAATCCCAATTAGGTATAGAGTAATACCTTTGTACCATTATTTTTTTTATCTGTGATAAATGTCTTGCATTGTTGAGTTTTAATCCGTATTCGAAACATATTTGTTTCATGTGTGGTAACAATTCACTAATTGTATGTTCACCTAAAGTTTTAATTGCCATTCTTTTTTCCTTTTTCTATTAATAAATGTATTATTTCTTTATAATCCAAATAAATTTGGTAATCGCTGGAGGAATCTAAAGGTTTACCGTCTTGTATACGTTGCACTATCAATTTTATTACTTCAAACGGTACTTCCTCCTTCATTGTGTGTTAAAAAATTTTCTCTCTTCTCTAAATAACTATCAAAAGATTTACCAGTGGTATCAGAATCCCACATTATTTCTTCCCCATCATAAATGATGTCGGTTATCAAAGACTCTTCATAATTTTTAAATAAAATATCTTTTATTTTTATATGTAATTTCTTTAAATCCAATTCTTCATCGTCTTCTAAATTCCAACCCCCATACATTATCCATCCTTTTTCATAAGATATAGAAGTGATTATATTACTGTTAGGATCAAAAGAATCAAATTCCTCACTCTCTACACTTCCTAAATGTGGCTCGTCTTCTAAATCCCATACATTGTCTAACATAATTTCTCTCTCACCATCCACTATTTTTACGTGACAATTAAATGCAGATGCACCATAGACATGAGTAATGTCATCACATTCATACCAATCAAATTTATCAGGTAAAATAGAATTAAGATCATAAGACATAATAACCCCTATAGGTTCGTCTCGGTTCTCCATTTCCTTTTCTAAAATGTCTATTTCTTCATCAGTAAATGTGCCCTGCACTAATTCTTGACCATACCCAACCACTTGTATACTAATATATCTACTCATAACTTTTTAGTAAAAATAAGGATTTATAATGATATAATCAAATAAAATTATTTTTCTTTACCTTCTTCTTTTTCTAATTCCGTACCAAAAGGATTACCCTTAGCAATGGTAATCTTTTGTGAAAATATCTCATCATTTACACCCAAAACGTGTAGAAGATATAATCCATTAGATAATTTAGATAAATTTATTTTAGTTTCTTTAACCATACCAACAGTAGATGTATGAACAATACTACCTTTCAAATCATAGACTTTAATAGTTTTTGGGGTTATGTCCTCTCCCCATTGTATATTAACTTCACCACTAGTAATAGTAGGGAATATTTTATAACCTTCTTTTATTAATTCTGGTGTATCTACTGGTGGATTGGGTGTAAAAGAATCTATCATAGTTTGTCTGTAAGTATATAGAGAAGCTAACCCTCTTTCTACTTGTCCTTCAGTAAACATAACCATACATGAATCACCACAATAATCCATATATATTTTAACTATTTCTCTTTCCGAAGGAGTACAATTACTGAAACTGGTATCGGGACATCCAGCATTAGGAAAAGTTGGGCCATCCTGTATACCTGTATCATCAACACCGTCATCTCCACACCATGAAGCTCCTCCACCCCACCAAGGATGGTATAAATTTAACCAATGACCAATTTCATGAACTAAGACTCTCCCCATTGCGTAATTTGGACCATATGTCCATGGATACATTTTATTTCCGGTTACTGCATAATCAATTACATTACCATCTGTTAAAATTGGTCCACCAGGGAATTGAGAATATCCTAAAAGTCCACCACCTAACTCAGCAACCCAAATATTTAAATAGAGTTTAGGATCCCAAGCATTTTTACCACCTAAAGAATCAAACTTAACTGCATTGTTACTATAACTAAAACTTAAGTTAGATGTATAGGTGCGAGTAATACCATTAGTAGGGTTACCACTTGGGTCAGTATGGGCTAATTCAAAACGTATTCCAAAATTACCCGGTAAATTTTTTAAGGTGTCTGTTAAAATAGTGGTATCACCATTTTCTAAATTAAAACATTCATTCAATACTTCTAATTGAGCATGTAATATACTATCATGTAAATTGTGTACAGTATCATGCCATACTACATGATAAACTACAGGTAAAACTATACTACCACTTTTTTTATGTCTATACTTTAAAAAATCTTGTAAATCCTTTTCAATTTGTTGATATTTTTTAGGGTTTGCATCGATAAATTTTTGGTTGTATTCATCTGCTCCACATACATGTTGCCCATTTATTAATAATGGGATAAATAATAAAATAAATAATAGAGATCTCATAATAGTTGTTTATTATATAAATATAACAACAACCTAGTTAATCCTATTTATTTCTTCCCATTATGTAAAACTAATGCAATATCAGGATTAGGCATTAACATAAGAAATGAATTTGCACTATCCGTAAATAATAAAAATTTATCCGAATAATGTAGGGACTTGAAATTTAATTTATAAACTACGTCTATACTGTCCCTATCTGCTTGTTCCACAGACCCATATTGTTCAAAAGTGCGAATAGTAGACATATCAAAAACTGCTGAGGGAGAGATCATTTGTAAAATTTTAGGATCTTCGCTATTAATAACTAAAAATTGTTTTTTACAAACTCTTTGAGTAATTATCTCACTATGGGTTTCACTTTCCCATTTATGTATAGTTTCACCTTCAGCATTAATCAATTCTGCATAACTCCACGCTTGTTTTAAGGATTGGGAAAAAATTAAATTACTTGTTAATAAACATAAGAAGACTATTATATTTTTCATATTCATACCTTTTTTAACAAAGATACACAAAATATATTATAATACCAAATTAGTCTTTATCATTTTTATTGCAATTGCAATAAGTATGATACCAAAAATCTTTCTTAGCATCATCATACCAGATTTACCTAATAGGTTGGATAGTTTGTCTGTACTCTTTAATGTTATATAAACTACTAATAAATTTAATACTATACCTATTAAAATACTCCATGTAGAATAAAGAGATTTAAAAGATAATATAGTAGTTAAACTACCAGGACCAGCAATTAAAGGAAACGCGAGTGGGACAATAGAAGATCCTTTAGTATCTGGTTCAGTTTTAAAAAAAGTTAAACCTAACACCAACTCCAAACCCATAAAAAATAATATCAGACCCCCTGCTACTGAAAATGATGCTACATCTATCCCTAAAAAAGATAATGCATGTTCCCCACTTAATAAAAATATAATCATAATACATAAAGACACGAGGGTTGCTTTAAGACTCTCTATCTTACCAAACCTTTGTCTTAAGTCCATTATAATGGGAATTGACCCAAATATGTCGATGATCGCAAATAGCGTCATACTAATCGTTAATACTTCATTCCACATAATACCACTAATATCCATATAAGAATTTTATTACTCTCTTTAAATATGCATCTCTAGCGGAAAAGTATCTAATTTATTAAGATTTTTTTTAGGTAAAATTATTGTATTTTTAAAAGTCTGAACGTCACCGATAATATAATTAATATAGGTTTCGTAACCAATTTTGTATCTTAATACAATTTTATCATTAGAAGTTATATAAAAACTATGAAACTCCTTCAGGAATACCGACATTATTTTCAATTAAGTCAATAATATAATCTTTATCATTGGGGTTATTAACAAAATCTAAATTATCTACATCAATAACTAATAGTTTACTCCAACTATATTCCCCAAAAAATACCTCATAATTACTATTAAGGTCATACCAGTAATTAATACTTTGTTCTAGTTCATATTTTCTACCTCTACGTTTAATACGCTCAATAACATTTTCTGTTTTGATTCTAAGATAAACCATTAGTGTGGGAGGATTTACATGCTCCATCATATTATTAAAAAGATCGACATAGATATCATATTCCTTATCATTTAATTCTCCTTGATCCCTTAACATCTTAGCAAATATTCTATCTTCTACAATACTTCTATCCATAATAGAGGCAGGATGATGCATAGAATCTTTATACATTTCAAACCTTTTATTGAGAAAAAATATCTGTAAAGGGAAAGCGTATTTTTCCTTATCATAATAAAATTTTTCTAATAATTCATTATCAAATACTGGTTCATGATATACTTTATAACCTAATTCATTAAATATGTTGCATAGGGAACTTTTTCCCACTCCAACAACTCCCGCGATATTAATTACTTTATCTCTCATAGTTTCTTTTTAATAAACCTACACATAAGTTCTCATATTGTCAATTATTAAGCATAAAAAAACCTCAAATAAATGAGGTTTTATAAGGCTGGAGCTATCCTCCGAGCATTTAAATCTTTCGATCACCTTATTTTTTCTTCGCTTGGTATGACCAAACTACACCTACTAGCGTCATTACCGCACCTACTACTTCAGGTACTACATCCGCATCCAGATATCCTTTGGTTACTAATGCACCACCTAATACAGTTAAGGTATGTCTAATTAGTCCATAAATTTGTTCTTTTTCCATAATTATGATTTTTAATTATTTTTATTAGTTTAGAGTAACAGGTAAATTATAAAATATTAATTCTTTGGGACCTGTTAACCCAAAAGGTCTTCTATATAATGTTTTACCCTTATCTGGACTCTCATATATCCATTTAATATTTGCAATCCAAGTGTGGGGAGTAAACTTCACTTTCTGTTTCTTGTTTTTCATTAGAAGTAGTTAATTCAATAATAGATGCTATTACACCTATAATAATTAATATCCAGAGTATTTTAAATTTCACGAGTCATTAAGTTTAGATAATTCAATACATCTTTCAAAATCTTGTTGATCTTTAAAATAAGTTAATAAACTTTCAATGTCATTATTAGTAGGTGGTAATTCTATATTATGGGCAAATACTAACCCTTCACCACCTTTATTAACCATTAATTCTTCTAAAGTAGCATTTCCTACAATGACATCATAAGAATTACACATCGCTTCATCTAAACTTTTTAATGCTTGTAACTCATCCATAACCTAACTTTTAAACAAATATAAGATTATAAAATTATATTATCAATAGTTAATAAAAGTTATTTAAATATTGGAGAAAATAATAATACCATTTTATCTTTAATAATAAGGTGTCCACCTCCTCTTACTTCACACCATTGACCTTCTATATTGATAGAAAATTTTTTATCTTTAAAAATTAAAGGATAACCTTTAGTAATGGGAATAGATGTCTTCCTAAGAAATATACCTTTAGTTGTAGGGTAACTAGGCATCTTATATAATTTACCATGTTCACTTACCCATCCATTTGCAAATCCGTTAATATCTAACTGTTGAAATATTACTTGGTGTAGATGTATTTCTTTAGTATAAACGAACGCAGGGGTTTGGTAATTATCCCTTACCAATATTAATCCGTTTTTATATGAAATACTATACATCTTTGGAACTCTTTTTCCCTAGAGTCCTTCTGTATTGAGTATTTAAATCACTTATACCAAATTTACATGTTATCAATCCTAAAATAATAAGTAATATCATAAATGGTATAGTAGTTTTTCCATATAAAGAAAGGTTAAAGTTCCATAAACCATGAATACTCGCCCCACATATTAAACCTATGAGTGTATAAATTAATTTACGTATTTTAGGGTATTTCTCCATAAAAACTCCAAATACCGTTCTACTTCTGTTACCTAAAGAAGTTGCAATGTCTGATAAAGCATACCAGTAACCAACAAACATAGAAAATATCATATGCCCTAGTGTAGAAGTGAATGATCTTATTATTAATACATCTTCCCCATATCGATAAGTATAACTTAAGTTTTCATATAACGCAAACCCTAATCCTACCATACCTAATGATAACATAGTAGAAACAGGATGTTTACTCGTACTTTTTATACTTAAACTAACTAGTAAGAAAGCTAAAAACTTTGATAACTCTTCTCGTGGCCCAACAATAAAGAAATGTTGTTTAAATGCGTCATACGCATTCATTTCAAAAAATGCTGCAAACATAAATACAAAAATAATTGAGAGTAGTCCACCAGCCACGTAAAATAGAGACTTCTTCAGATCGAAAGTCCCGTAAGGTGTTGTAAGGTATAAAATAAAAGCATAGATTAATGGAGGTAAGAGTGTCCATAATAATAATCCTATGTGAAATTCAATAAACATACGATTATAAATAGGGATAAATGTTACCCTTCTTCTATTGCTTTTGTAAAAGTTTTGTAAGGAAGAATTATTTTAATTTAATAGAAAGAGTAGTATTAGATAAAAAATTATACGTGGAAGATAACCCATAATCCACTAATGTTTCATCCACTATCTTCTTCATAGTGTCACTATGCCCAATTATAATATTAACTTCACCAGTACCTTTCATTAAGTGTTCACCAATAAATTGATCCACTTTGCGAGGTACGTCTCCATGACGCACCCCATGCAAATCTAATTTATAACTCATTTTTTAAGTGTCTGTAAAAAAGATTCTACCTTTTCAATATTCTCGTTCAAAACTTCTGAATATTTTTGATTGGTAGTGTCTTTTAATTCATCTAATGACTTAAATAAATCACCCACAATATTTTTTCCTTCAGCATCTACTTGTTTACCTTTCTCTACTAAAGTATTAAAATTTTCTTTCATTTTGTCTTCTGTATGTTGTGCTAATCCTACACCTGCATACAAAACATTTTTTAAAGTTTCCATTTAATTATTTTTTCTCTTTTGTTATTTAATAGAAGTTGTAATTTGGAAAAAGAATATTCATCTCTAAACAAAATTCTAAATCCATCAATAAATTGTTGAGCCGCTTCTAATTGCATTTCATTTTCACAACTTTCTATTACTGCTACTGATTTATTTTCAGCATCTATTATCTTATATATTTCCATTTTTAATTTTTTTTCTTAATTTCTCCACAGTATCGCACATTTCATAGTCTTCTATAGATACAAAATACTTAACACATTTTTCTAAACTCTCATCCCAATTTTCTTTATCTACCATTAAAACCATCGTATAATCTCTTAAATTATTTATGATTTTGAATAATGTTAGATTTTCTATGTCATTTTCATATGCATGATCAATGTTCTTTACTATTTCACTATGTATATGATGTCTATTATTAGTTAATAAATTCTCCTCTTCTTCTTCAGTATTAATAATAATTGTTGGTACTTTATCCATTAATTATAAATTGATGTTATTATTTCTATTTTTTTTATAATTTCTATACGTGCTTTAGGGTCATCAACTATTAATAATTGTTTTCTTAAATATCGTAAATCTTCCATGACTTTTTTATCACTTACCTTATCTATTTTATTATATTTTGGCATACGAATACTATTTAATTTTTTAAATTGTTTAATTATGTATATTACACCAATAAGTATAAGTAAAATTATTGATAAAATAAAATAAATCATTTAATAATTTTAATTTTAAATAGTTTATAAGTGTAGAGTAAATGGAATAAACATATCAAAAATACTTGAAAGACTTCAAACATCATTAACCCACCAAAAAATAAAAGATAACCAAATAAAGACACTCTCCCAAATCCACTCACTCTTTTATCATTCCACATAGCATAAGTAGATGTTATAAAAAATATGACAGCACTACTATAATGAATAATAGGGAAATCATGCATATTAAATAATGCTAGTAAGATAAGAAAAAAAGAGGGATATTTCCATTCATTATTTCGATGTATCAACAATCCTATTGCTAATGTATTAAAAATAACTGTGAAAAGGATAGGGGAATGAGTATAATATCTACTATAACTTTGTTCCCACCCAAAATATAAAGGAAACCCAAACATAGCAATTACACCAATAGTGGATAGCACAAATCGGGTAAATAAATTTAAATATGAAGGTAAATTTTTCATGTAAAACTGGTTGGTTTCTATAAATAAATATGGAAAAAAACCAGTTTTTAAATACTACAAAGATAAAATAAAATCTTTATATTCTTGATACTTGATTTTTAAATAATATTTAGATAATTCTTCCGCTTC
>CEOT01082036.1_pt1 | contig 14104 bp, 6 predicted proteins | sample 530671 | NCBI WGS metagenome assembly CEOT01 (sample SAMEA2620852, study PRJEB7988) | marine metagenome | isolation source: saline water (ENVO:00002010), including | reverse complement strand
ATAGGAATGTTTGGAGTTTTAAAAACTGCATTAGATAATATGAATCTAAAAGATAAAATTAATGCATTAACTAAATTAAAAAGGAGAGACAAATGATATTAGAAGAACATAAAGAAGACTTTAATTCATACATAGATACTATGAATAATATAAAAATGGCTATTAATGTAGCAACTAAAAAAGGAGATATTGATACATTAATAAAAATACTAAAACAATTTTCTATTGCTACTGATTGTTTAGTAGGAATATTACAAGCAACTAAAAAAGAAAGAATTTCGGCTTAGTTTCTCCTTGCTGAAGGAATGGGCAGGTACTATCTCTTACCTGCTCGTTCCAATTCTCTTAAAGCATTTTGCATACCTATTGACATTCCACTATGCTTTTTCTTTTTAGTTTTCTTTTTTAATCTATCAAAATAATAAGAACGTATTTCACTATTAAAAGGCATTGAAGTAGGGTACTCTTTCATTAAAGGTGGTAATACATCTCTCATAAATGATTGTTCACTTTTCTTTCTAGGATAAAGAGTTAATTCTTGAAATGCTGCAGTTGACCAAGAATATGGATTTTTAACTATCATAGGTATATATCTATCTGCAAGTCTACCAGCAAATTGATTATAGAATTTAATATTTCTTATAGCTACATCTGTATTATCATCGTTTGTAAAATCACCAGTATTAAGTATTAAATTATTTAAATAGTCTTCATCTGCATTTACTAGTTCTGATGCTACTGCTATGTCTAATAAAGTACCAAATGTAGGACCTAACTTAGAACCAACAATTCCTTTACCATAAAAATTTCTATTTAATTTTTTTATTGATTCTTGGTCATCAAAGTCAGTAGTAAATAGTGTCCATAAATCTTCTAAAAATTCTTTTCCTGTATGTTCAACAAGAGTTTGATTTAATCCTGTAAGATAACTTATTAAAGCAGGTGCTACAAAATAAGCATTAAACATATTCATTACTTTATGTACACCTCTAGCATCTGCAAACCATTCAGAATAACTATCAGCTTCTTTTCTTACATCATAATCACCTTTAGCTTCTTTAGCTATTGCATAGTTTCTTTCAATAAATTCCATAGCATAATGTTGAAATTGAAATACAAATTGACCTATACCTTCTCTTAAATTTTTTGCTTTAGCATAAGAAGCATAATCAAAATGGTTAAGTATTACCATATTCTTAGCATATGCTTGAGCGTACTTTCTTTTTTGTGATTCAATACTACCTTCAGTATCTACTTTAGATTCTAAAAATTTTACAAATTGTGGATTCTCATCCATTGCTTTATATATAGAACCAAATGCTATCTTAGCAGTTAATTTTCTATTTGCATTTTCTATACCTCTATGCATACCAGAACTTTTTTGTGCTAATTTACTCATACCTCTAGAAAATATTTTTAATCCTTTATAAGCAAAGTTTTCTTCATCTGTATAAATTATCTTACCATTTTCATCCATCTTTCTTATCTTATATGGAGATTTTTTTTCTACTTTAATTTCAGATTCTATAGCTGCTTCTGATGCTTCATTCATTAATAAGTTAGCTTCTTTTAATTCATTCTCTAAATTAAACTTACTTAATACATTATTTTGTTTAAGAAATTTATTTGCTTCTCTTACACCAGAAAAAGTAAAAGTAGGAAGATTCATTAATATTTGAGTAGCATTTCTAGCTGCTGACCTAAAACTAAATCCTAATTTATTTGTAAATTGATATGCTAATAGTGTTCTCTTTATTAAATCTAAAGAACCTTGCTCTCTAGTATTACCTTTAACAGAACCATGTATACTATTTATCATAGACAATATTTTATTAGAATAATCAGAGTCTTTAGTATATGTTTTTCTAGCATGATTTAAGGCATTCATATAAGAATCATTTAAAAATGCTGTTGTATTAAAACTATTAACATTATGTAAATATGTATTAACTACATCAACAAAATTTTTACTATATTCATAATCACCATCTCTACTTCTTGTTTTAGCATGATTGGTAATCCAAAAATTCATATCATCTATAATGTCGTCTATACTTTTTTTCTCTCGTACTAAATCTAAGTCAGCAGTATTTAAATCATCTATATTCTTCATTAATCCATCCATCATAGTAGCATTTAAATCTCTAACAAAATGAGGAAAATAACCATCTTCTTTATATTTAGGCATTAATTCTGATATAAGTTTCTTTTGTAAATTTTCTAATGATTTAGCTGTACCTCTAAATTCAGGTCTTCCTTCTATTCTTTTAACTGTAGACTCAACAACTTTTTTAATACCATTGCGTAAATCTTTATAAGAATCAGTCATCATTTCATTATAATCTTTTACTGCTCCCCATAATGGTTCAGGAATACCAGCTCTTTCTAAATATGAATAATATTCTTTACTATCTATTCTAACTAATTTTTCTCCACTATCGTATTCTTTTACTCTTTTTTTAGCTGCTCTAGTTTCTTTAGAGTTTAATCCTGATTCTGCTAATGCAACTTCATCATTATATTTTGCTTGAATAGCATCTGGCATTAAATCTTCTACTATTTTTATAAAATCTACAAATCTTTTTACAGGACCTTTAGATTCAAAATCTGTTAATTTACTTTTAGCATCTTCTATTTTTATATTATCTCCAGAATCTAATGCTTTTGTGTATTCTAATTCTAAATTTCTATGTCTTACTAATGATTTCTTAATATCTTTTTCTGTATATTTACCACCACTTAATTCACCAGCTGCTCTAATTTTTTTTAAAACATTTCCAAATGAAGTATCTAAAGAATTTCTTCTTTTATTATCACTCTCCATTATTCCACGAATATTTTTTAATGTTTCAAATAGTACAGGGTCATTCTTAGATAACCAAGTACCAGTCATAAAGCCTTCAAATCCATTAAATGCATTTAATTTGCCTTTAGAAACTCTATCAGCATACTTATCTAAAGCATCTAAATATGCTTTTGTGCTACCTGCTGTTAGTCCAAGATTACTACCTTGTTTTTGTGTAAGTAATACAGATGCTTCTATTGGCATTTGAAACATTGCTTCAAACATTGATATAGCTGCTTCATAAGGAGCTTGTATATTTTTACCTACTTTTTCTTTATTAACCCAAGATTCAATACCATCTATTAATTGTTTGGATTTTTTATTTTTTATTGAATTACAATCTAAGGACATTGTTGTATCTCTTTAAGTGTTCTTATTGTTTCTATGCCACTATCTTTCATAGGATTTTGTCTAGCACCAGTGCTTAATGATGCTTCAACTTCATTTACAGATGCTAACATTCCTATTAATTTATTAGATGATTTTACAAGTTTAGGTTGAAACTTAAATGCTTTGTATTGTCTATACATAGGATTGTTTTTTAAATTTTCAGGTAATCCATCTTCACCTTCCTGATTAAATATATCTTTTTTAGCAAGTTCCATAAAATCTCTATCTAAAGATAATCTCATATCCATATACTTTAATGGATTAATATAGTCTTTTCTATAAGCGTATTCATCTATATCATTTAATTTAGTAATAAAATTAGTATAATCATCACTTTGTTTATCTGGCATTGCTTCTGCTACTTCTCTGTATAATGACATAACAGATTTATTTATTGTTGAATAAACATTTGAAGGTAGCATTTCATTTAACCAACCAAACTCTAAATTATTTTTAAGTCTATTTTGCATATTAGTATCAAAAGGCATAATACCTAATTTATCTAATTGAGCATCACTTCTACTTCTCATAAGAACATCTTTATTAAAAAAGTTACTATAATAATTATTTGATTTTATCATAGCTTTTAATTCTTCTTGAAAAAGAGCTCTAAAATTTTCATTAATAGTTACTTCATTTGATAATTGTTTTTTACCAGATGCTATACTTGCCATTATTTGAATACCATGGCTGTATCTTTTAGATTCTTTATATGGTATTGCTATTGGTCTATTATTAAACACACCTATTGCATCTCTATTTCTAGTAGGTTCCATGTAAGCATATAAAAATTCTAATCCATGCTCACTTATTTTATCCATAATAAATTTTTGTCTTATTTCAAACACATTAGAAACACTAGTAGAATGAGTTGTTACAAAATCTAACATTTTTTTATCTGTTACTATACTTTTACCTCCATGTGGAAGTATTTGGTCTATTAATGTATTAGAACCATATGTTTGTTGATTAAAGTTTTTAATTGCTTTTAAATCTTCTCTACCTTCTTTTGTTAATAATTGATTAAAATTATCATATTGAAATGCGCCTGGAGTTTGTTTTAGTATAGCGTACATAGTATTAGCATGAACAATAGATTTTTTTAAATTACTTTCTTCTACATGAACATATTCTTTATACTTTAAATTTTGTGGATTTATTTTTTTAATATCTTTTGCAAATGTTTTTTCAAAGTCTTCTTTTAGTCTACCTATAACATAATTAATAGCATTTATTTTTTGTCTTTTCCATTTAGGGGAGTAACTACTTTTTGATAAATATTTCTTTTTATTATCTAGTCTTTTTATTGTTGCTATTCTTTTATTAAAATCTTGTGTATCTCTTACAACTTCTCCAGCATATGTATCTAAATCTTGTGTAGGTATAGTATCATAATCAGCATCTTGATTACCTTTATCATCCCCATTATAATCTTGTTGCCTAGAAGGATAAGTAACTAAATCATCAAACCATTCATCCATTTCAAGCATTGTATTACTATCGATTTCATACTGCTTTGCATCTTCCATTAAATCTTGTTTGGCAATATTAACAGCAATTCTATCTAAATAAGAACCACCTGTTCCATCATATATTGAAGTTGCCGTATCAGATATAGGTTCAAATGCATTGTTACTCTCATTTAATAAATTATCTAAATATTTTTGTTCATTTCCTGTTAAACCATATTTTTTTCTTTTATGAAATAATTGTCTAGTTAAAGAAGAATAAAGATTTTTATGAAACGATTTAAATTTTTTCGAACCTAAATATAAATCATAAAATGTAGAACTTCTAGGAGTGCCTGCTTCATATTGACTATCTCCAAATGCATTAATTAATTTATTTTGTTGATTTAAAAACTCTCTAGCAATTAATTTATCTGCATTATTAACCTTACCTGTTGCTCTATATTTACCATCAGCGTCTAATTTAAATTTTTGAAATATTCTTATTCTTTTACCTTCAGCGTTTTGACCATTTAGTACAATATCTTTTACATCTTGAGCTCTTACTTCTTTTGGAGAAATAGATTTTTTAAACTCTGGAAATAAAAAATCATCTGACCAATCATATATATTAGAAGATATATTAGGATTTAATCTTCCATCTCCATCTAATAAATATTGAACTTCTGTAGCAGCTCTATGATAATATGCAAGAACTTTAGTATCTATTGTAACAAATTCATCTTCTCCAGACTTATATAATATTTCAGGACCTTCAATCTCACCAGTTTTTTCATTTACAACTGTATGTAAATCCCATTGGTCTTTTGTATCTGGATTTAAAAGATGTGTTCTATCTGCTAAATTTTGTAAATAGTTTATTCTTCTTTGAGTTTTTTGTGCTATACCTATTGCTTGTTTATAAGATATTGAACTACCCATTTTTGATAACATTGCTTTACTAGATTGTTTTGCATTTAATTGAAATGTAAATGTTCCTCCAAGACTATATTCACTAGGGTCTGATGATTGAACAGAGTAAGGTTGCACTCTATCTATATGGTCAAAAACATGCTCACTATGTGCAAAAAAGTAATCTACTTTATCTGCATCATAATCACCCTCATATGTATTTGCTATATCAAAACTATTTATTTCTACAGCTAAACCTTGTTTTTCATCTAAGAATCCTTTTAACCCTAGTAATGTAAGGTCATTAGGTTTAGTTCTAGGATTTCTTCTAGCTGCAATTGCTAGTTCATATCTAACCCCAGTTAAATCTGCTATATCATTAATTAATTGATGTGTACTTCCGACTGTAGCATCTTCTTTAAATAATCTATCAAGATTATCAACATCAAATCCATCTTCTTTTATTATTTCATTTTCTTTTAATTCATTTAAAAATTGTTCTTTAGTAAGTATTCTATCATTTTGTACAATTCTTATTTGTTTTATATTTGGTAAATTAGATAATGGAGTTTCTCTTTCTTTATTAGGTAACATTATTTGACCTCTCATAACCATATTATTTTGATTATCAAATAAAGTAGGAAGTAATCTTGTTTTTAAATTATCATCTATATGACTTTTAACAGATTGTATTATATATGCTTGACCTCCGTATCGACCAGATTCTTCAACTGACTCACCTATTATTCTATTTGTTATACTTCTTCTATTTGTAAATATATTATCTATATATTCTTTTGCTAAATATTTTTGTACTTGATTTAAACTATAATCAGATGGGTCTCCATAAACATTATTTTCATTTTCTAATTTTAAATAATACATTAATGTACTAAGATTACCTAATGCTCCTTCTGATGCATCTTCTGGTATATCTCCATCTATGAGTTTCTGTTGCATAAAAGCATTCATTTTAATAGGGTCTGCTATTATGTTTTTCATTTGCTCTAAGTTATCAAAAAACTCTGGACTTATTTCATTAAATGCTTTTTCACTTTCACGATTATTATAAAAGTTATAATCTGCTGGAGATTCTACCGCTGATAATAAGTCAGCATCTTTTTCTGGTCTTAATCCTAATGCATCTATATCTATTTTTCTAATAAGATTATTTTTTTCTTCTATTTTATAATTAGATAATTCAAACCATCTTTTATTTTTAATAATAGTTTCATCACCACCATCATATACTTTACCACCAGTTCCAGTAATTAAAATATCAACATCTCTATTTGTATTAAAAAATCCATCTAATGATGGTTCATATACTAATAAAGTTTTACCATATAATAATGTTTTTCCTTCTCCTTGAGATGATATAACAGGCTTTATCGGATTTACAGAATTAGGGTCATGCCCTAAATAGGTATGATATTCCATCATTGCATCTCTAGATATATAAGATATACTATCAAAACCAGATACTGCATCATGAGCATTACCAAGATTATCTAACTTAAAACCTTGCATTTGTTCTGGAAACTCGTCTTCTAAATCTTTAATTATTTGGCGCATAGATTCTCCACCATCATCCCAAATAACGACATTATGAGATTTCTTTTTAAGTCTTTTCTTAATTAATTGTGATGGTTTGTCTAATTGTCCTTTAGTAGTTAATGCTGTTCTTGCTTGTAATAAAGATTTTAAATAAATATCTGTTGGTCTTACAAAGTTTTTTGTAGTTACTAACTTAATTCTTTTTATAACATCACTTACATCTTTAGGGTCTGTTGCATCTAATGTTTTATAAAATAAATCATTTGTTTTACTTTTAAACCCTACTTCAAGTATTAAAAATCTAGAAGCTAACTCAACACTTTTTTCATTATAAAAGTTTTTATCATCAGTATTATCAAAATCTTTCTTTAATTCATCTAATACTTTTTTAGTATTAGCACTTACATTACCAGAATGTTCATCATAAAATCTATTAAAATCATCTACTATCTTTCTCATATCAACAGTTCTAATAGCAATACTATCCATACCATCAAATATATCTAATTTTATAATTCCTATTTCATCAGGGGGGATACCATAATCATCTGTTATTATATCAACATCACCTCTTTTGCCTTGATTATAATTAAAACTAATACCAGCTTTATGTTTACCAAATGTTAATCCTGCTATATTTTCTGAAACTTGATTTCGTATAGCTAATATTTTTGCTTTAAGATTATCAGGAACATTTTCTGTTTGTAGTAAATTATATTTTCTTTCTACCATTACTCCTGATTGGTCATGTTCTTTTATAATTACATTATTATCAAAAAAAGAATAATCGATACCAATATTATTTAAATATTTATTAACAGGATTATTTTGCATTAATTCTTTTTGGTCTGAGAAAAATAAATTACCATCATCATAATTAATTTTATTTACAGAAACTTTATCTTTTTTACCAAATACAACTTGAGTAATATCTTCTATTACTCTTCCCTTTTGTTCTATGCTTAAATCTTTAAAGTCTACTCCTCTTGATACAATAGAATTAGCCATTCTTTGAATTGATGTTTGAGTAATTTTTAATTTGCCATTATCATCTTTATCAAAAATAACACTATCAAAATGTTCTGTTAATTGTTTTGAATCATGATTTTTAAAGTCAGATATTTTTATACTACCATCATCTTTAATTGCTTTAAAATCATATCTTTTATAAAAACTATCTATGCCTAAAGATGGATTCTTTATAACATCACTAGCATCACTATTATATAATCTTTCTAATGCTTCTTCTTTTCTTTTACGTTGTTGATTTTCTACAAATTTATCAGAAAATCCTTTTTTATCTACATAATTACCTATCTCTCTTAGACCTTCTTCAAATTGTAATATGTTTTCATTGTTAGCTTTTACTTCTAATTCACCATCAGCATTTCTTTTAATCACACCTTGATTTTTAAGCATACTCATAACATTACCTTGAGCTTCTACACCATAGTGTATAAAGTAATCTTTTATTTTATTACGAATATTGTCTACAGGTGTATTTCTCATTGCATCAAATAATACATTTAAAGCATTATTTTGTTCTACTCTTGTCTCTCCAGAATAAATAGAATCCATTATATCTTTTAATTTTAAAGCAGTAGCTTTTTTTATAATAATAGGTTCATCAACTACTTGAACTAACCCTTCTGATTCTTGATTTAAATTACTTAATTTTTCATTATATCTAATTTCAAGAGCAGGGTCGCTAGGTATGTGTACTTTTACTAATTGAAATCCTCTTATACCTTTATCTGCAATAAGGCCAGGCTTACTAAATAACTCATTGCCAGATTGTTGTATAATAAAATCAACATCAGCATTACTTACTATTGAATTATTTAATCGTTTTCTATTTATATCTGAAATAACCATTTCATACATAAATTGTAAATTTGGTTTATTAAAAGTGTCTACATTAAAACCTAATTCATCTAAATAATATTTTAAACTTTGTACTCTATCAGGTTCTATTTTTGTATTTTGAGATGGAGTTTCTGTAATTTCATACTTACCCATTGCTCTAATAATACCATGTATCTTACCTAACTCTAATGCTTTGTTTTCATCTGTTGATTGTATTTTAGAAAAGTCACTTATAATTTTTTTATCATGAAGTATACCAACATCAACTAATAAACTTTCTAATCTATCATCTGTTTTTTCAGGGTCAAATATCTCCATTACTCTTTTAGTAGTTTGATTCCCTTTATTTTTAATCATAGGTATGATATATGATTCTACATCTGTAAATGTAAATTTACTTCTACCATCAAAGTTTTTATTAGAACCATCAATTGCTCTTTCAGCATCTCTCACTATATTATATATAGCTTTTAAACTTTCACTAGATTGAATTGTATTAACTGTTTGTTTATGTGTCTTTGCTCTACCTAATCCCTTTGATACTTCAGCAACCATCTCTAAACTATCAAACATATCTAATAATTCTTGCTCTGCTTCTAATCCTTCTTTATTATTTAACCACTCTACAAACTCTCCATTACGAGCTCTCTTTAATAATTCTTCTGATGCTTTAAAATCCCTACCGACTATTAATCCTCTATTTGTAGACCTAATAGTAAAATCATCTAAGTTAGCATTATTAATATCTTCTAATACTCCAACAACAGATTGTTCCATTCCTTTTGTTGACTCTACAACTCTATCTTCATGTGCATTTAATATATCTTCAACAGTTTTAAAACCTTGAGCATCTAATATTCTTTCAATTTCATCTGCTTGTTTTTTAGATATTTGTTCTGGTCTTTTTATATACTTAAAATCTTCATCTAGTAATCCATAAAATGCTTCTAATTTACCATTTGTAGGGTCTATTCCTTGACCTGGCACTGTTTCTAAATCTAAAAATGTTTGTTCACCTTCAGGTAATTTATCATTAGTAATAGTAATATCATCATCACTTACTATTCTTTGTTCTTTTAAATACGATGTTAATTCTGGATTATCTCTTACTATACCTACACCAAATCGTTCATTACCTTTTGAAAATGAATTTGCAAATGAAGTATTTTGAACTGGAACGCCAAATTCTTCTAATCCATTTCTAAGTTTTTCTATTCTACCTCCAATATCAACTTTACCAACACCTCTTCTTTGTGTAAAAGCACCTATTAATATTGAAGAAACATAATCTGTAGGGTCAAATTCAAAATCTTCTCCTTGTTCATATTTAGTTCTAAGTAATTGAGTACCTCCCATAGCTGCGCCAGCTGCTAACATTCTAGGAAATATTGCTTTATAATTACTCCACGCTTCTTTACCAGACTCTTTTATAAAATCTTTAGAATATTCTTTTTTATATTTCATTAACCACTTTATTGATTCTTCTCTAGCATTATCACCATATTCTCTTTGTAATTCTCTTTCAACATTTTTATAAGCAAGTTCTTTATTGCCTTTTCGTTTAAGTCTTATATTTCCTATTCTTATTGGCTTTCCATTCATAGCATTATGTTCAGCCATTTCTACTAATTCTTTACTTAAATAAGTTAAACTTCTTTTCTTATAAGTATTTTTACCTAAATAACCTCTTAATCCTGATATAAAATCTTGCCTTGATTGAGACATTTTAGCAAGTGGTTTAAATGGAGCTGTTAATACATTTATAGAAGTTCCAGCTGCAAATCCATAAGCCATTTCAAAACCAACTTTACTCCAATCATAATCAGGTAAATTAAGAGCATTTTTACCTTGTTTAATTCTTTGTTTTGCTTGACCAGTTAATTCAATCATTGCATCTGCACCAGCAAATACAGTTGCATCTAATATTAATTCTGGTAGTATCCTACCCATTGTACTATTTGTTCCATATGTAACTCTTGCTAAATCTTGCAATGAATGTATTGGAACTCCTTTTTGACTAACTGCATCAGCCATATTTCTAATTACAGTTGCTTGTTCTTTAGTAAGTCTATTAGAACCTATACCTCTTCCTATATAACTATTTATATTTTTATTAAATGATTCTCTAAATAATTCATCTGTTTTTTGACTTTTAGATAAAAACTTATTAGCCTCTCCTTTTAATTTATTATTAAAATCATTTACTTGTTTTTTAGAAAGTTTACTTACACCTTCTACTTTAGAAGCTCTTTTAGTAGCTCCTTTTAATGTTTGCTTTCCAAATAAATTAATAAATTTTTTAGGTATTCCTAATGCAGTAGCAGCTCTTAAACTTAATTTCATAGGAGCTCCAAATAAATACCCTAATCCTGTACCTACTCCTCCTGTAATTTTAGCAGCTGTACTTTCTTGTTGAAATTCTAAAGCTAAATCCTCTGAACCAATACCTTTGTAATCTACATCAAAATATCTTTCAGTAGCTGCTTCTACTAAACTAGGAACACCAAGAAGAGCAGATTCTCCAAATCCATAAACACCAGTATATAATGATTTACCTACAGCTTTAAGCGCTCCTAATGCACTTCCTTCTGGTTCTCTTGGTTGTAGTGGCATGACGTTTTCAATAACATCATTTTTTTCATTAAGATTATGTGCATTTATAAATGCATTTTGAGAATTTTGTTCTTGTTGTAGCCTTATTCTCTCTATAGCTTTTCTAATTTCTTCATTAGTAGACATATTATTGACTATAGTATTGTTCTATTTCTTCTATTGTAAAGTTTTTACCAGTGTTAGGATTTATTTCTTTTAATAATGCATTTTCTACTTCTGGTTCTATACTATATCTAGAATCAAAATTTAATCCTTTTTGCTCTGCAACTAAATCAGCAGCCGCTTTTAATTGTTTATTTACATTAGAAGTTGCTACTCTATTTAAAGATTGTTGTAAACTAGCACTTTGCAATATATTGTCAAAAGATTTTTTATTATCTTGTAAATCTTTTATTTGGCTATTTAATTGATACCATATTTTATCTGAACCCTCTCCTTGAAAATTTACAAAAGATTGCAATGTACCTACTTTATTTCCTCTATTATTTATTGCAGAATTAAAAAAGTTTTCTAATGATTCCATAAAGTAAGAATTATTTTGAATACCTAATTCAGTATTTTTAGTTTTTAAACTTTCACTTAAAGAAAGAATTAAAGCATCTCCAAACTTACTATTCTCACCGAATGTTTTATTAATATATTGTGCATTATCTTGTCCTTTTGTAGCATTTCTAATATCTTCTTGTATTGCTGAAATATCAAAAGCATCAGAAGAACTTAATGCAGTTTCTACTTTAGATAGAACAACGGCAGGAATAATACCAGAATCTTTTACCATATCTATAAGATTTTCTGAATCTTGATAATACCCTCTTTCTAAATTTGTTTTAAAAGCATCGTTTGCTTTTTCTTTTGATGTTCGTACTGCTTCTTCTAAATTAAATTCTTTTATTAAAACACCTAATTCTTTTTCTCTTTCAATATTTTTTTGAGTTTTAGTATAACTCTCACTTTTTATATTGTCTTCTAATACTTTTATTTCTAAATCAAGTTTTTTATTTTGTTTTCCTATTCTATCTAATTCTTCTTTATCTTTTGTAATTTGAGATAATTGTTGAGATGATGTTCTTCTTTCTTGAGCATCTCTTAACGCCATAGTTTGAGCTTGAAAAGCAGCTTCTCTTTCTTGTTGTTGAAGTCTTCTACCCATATCAAGCATTGCTAAAGATTTATCTATCTTTTGACGTTCTCGTTCTTGTTTATATTTTAATATTGCGTTTAATGATTGTAATGCTTGAGACATATGTTATCCGAATATTCCAAAGTATTTTTTATTTGCTTGTTGTCCTGCTAATCGTTTTTGCATTTCTAATTGTTGCCTTTGCGATTGCATTTCAAATCTTTGTTGTTCAAAGTTAGATAAAACATCTGCAAGACTTTTACCTAACGATATATCTAAGTCTTCCATTTTAGTAGTAAATCCTTTTCTTATATCTTTCATTCTATCCATATCCATAGATTGACCTGCGAATCCAGATGCTTCACTAATTTGTTGTTGAGACTTTCTAGTTTGTTCTAATGCTCTTTGTCCAGATTCAGAAAGTTTTTCAGAGGACCTCCTTGCTTCTAATGTAGGTAATTGTAGACTAGATTGAAGAGATTGATTTAATGATTCTTCTGCTTGCCCTAAAGAAGATAAAGCATCTTTATAAAAACCCATTTGAGCTCTACCTTGTTCTCTTGCATCTGTAGTTGCACCATATTCTTGAGCTGATGATAATGCAAAATTAAGTGTAGCTAATAAACTCATACTAATCCTTAACTATATAAATCTAAAATATTTTGTGGTACAGGAGGCAAATCTTTATCATATCTAACATCTCCAAATTGGCTTTCTTCTTTTTCTCCATATTTAAATCTTTCTACATCTCTGTTTACTTGCATAGTGGATGGTTTCATTTTATTTATATTACTAATATTAATTGTTCCATAACCTGCTTGCATTGGTTGTAATGTAGGAGTAGGTCTATCCATTAATGATTCACCTTCTGTCATTTCTAATAAATTCTTAGCCATTCTTTTTGAAAATATTTCATCACCTCTAGCAGATACATCATATTGACTACCTAAAGATTTATCTCCTATAAAGTATTCTTGCTTACCAGTTAAATAAGAAGTCAAAGAACCTTTTTTACCTTTTAATACATCAGACAAACTTGTTTTTTCCATTCTAAAATCTTTTTTTAAATCAGATGGTAATGCTTCTTTAAATCTTTCTACACCTTGTGCAATCTCTTTTTTTTGTTCTATACCACCTACAATTGTTTGCCCTAATTCCATACCAGAATATAGAGTATCATACATAGTTCTTTTTTCTTGTTGCTCTAAATCAAACATCATAGAAGATTCTTTTGCAGACATTAAAGAACTACTTACATCTGCTAACGAAGACATTATTCTTCTTTCACTTCCTGATTTAGACCTAATTGCTGATTTTATTTGTGCTGCTGTTGCCATAATCTACTATATACTT
>CEOT01082038.1_pt1 | contig 14174 bp, 29 predicted proteins | sample 530671 | NCBI WGS metagenome assembly CEOT01 (sample SAMEA2620852, study PRJEB7988) | marine metagenome | isolation source: saline water (ENVO:00002010), including | reverse complement strand
TTAAAGGAGAAGAAATTTCTATGAAAGAAGCCCAATCAGGAGAATTAGTATTGGGTGAGGATTTTGAAGTTACTCCTGACTAATTTACATTTATTTTACATTTCTTATTACTTATTTCCCCTTGTTTCACTTATTTATTAAAGATGAGTGATGAAAACAATATAAGGGAGTTTGTTTTACGTATTATTGCTGGAGATAAAATGGATTCTCCTGAAGATTTACAATTTTATATGAATTGGCGAACTACGATAGAAGAATACCTTTTACTTTATCATGAAGGGGAAAACCCTTTTGATGATATTCCCAAAGACGACTAAAATTAATTACAAAACTCTTACATAATCAACTTAATTACCTCTACTCTCCTCTGTACTTATCAGTATGGAAGACACATTTTTAGAAATTAGGATGTTTGTATTAAGATTGATGGCTGGGGAAGTTATGGATTCAGCCGAAGACATTGAATTTTATCGATCTTGGAAATATGAGATTGAAAAATTACTAGAAACTTATAACGATGATGAGTTTCCACTCACTGATTTAGATTTAGATTATTAAAATGAAAAAAGATTATAAAATAGTATATCATAAAGCTTACGATATTTGGATATTAGAAACTGGGATTGATCCTTATGATAGGTATCTACATGAGGGGTTAGTAATTTACATTGGTGGTTGGTTACCTTTAGAAGAACAAATAGATAAATTATTAGACTTAATATTACTTGGTGACGATAAACAAAAATATTACGAAGAAATAATACGCCGTTTAACTACTAATGAGTAATTTTTTATTATTTTTCCTATATTTATATATTAAATAATATATAATGGGAAGGACAATAAAATTAACTGAAAGTCAATTAAATCGTATTATACAACAAGTAATAGAAGAAGAGAGTAAAAAAGAGTCTTTACAAGAACAAACACCTACTCCTCCTTCTAATCCTACCACATCTAACAATATCGCAAGAGGGGGAACTAGCACTGCCAGTGCGGGGGCATATGTTACACCAACAGCGTTAGTATTATCACAAGACGATGATGATTATCCGGATCCATATGAAGAAGATAACCCTGATCCATATGATCCATATGATCCTGATGACCCTAATCGATATCCTAAACCAGGATCTTACGAAGCTAAATTAGGAAGATCACCAATGTGTTGTAAAAAATGTAAGAATGGTAAATTCAAACATCAATGTGATGATGATCAAAAAGGTGGTAACTTGAAATATGATAGCACAAATTGTGTTTATGAAACGATTTCTGATTGTCAATTAAATAAACGAACTAGTAAGAAAAAGAAGAAATCTAAAAAATAGATGAAAAAAGTAGTTTGTATAAATGATAAACAATTACCTGCAGGTGCAGAAGTAATTGAAGGAGAGATTTACGTAGTGAGAGAAGCGTTTGTCAATACTTTCGATCAAAGAGCCTATATGTTAGTTGGTGTGAGAAATTTAGGTAGAACTAAATATGGTTTACCCTGGCAAGGATATAACGCTGAAAGATTTGAAACGGTTGAGGGCGTTAAAGAAGTACATGAAGAAGCACTTTACGCATATAATTAAATTTATTTATTATAGTGAAAAAGTTTTTAGATAATAAATGGGTAAAATTACTCTTCAGTATCTCAATTATGGGGTCTGCAATCCCTTCTATATATCAAGATATTACTTATGGGCATCAAGGTAGTTGGACACATTATGGGATGATAATGGTTGGTGTTTTATATTTTATAGAATCAGTTTTGTGGACATTAGATTTATGGAAAAAAGATGAATAGTTTTAAATCTGGTAAACGGATAACGTCAAAAAAATATTTTGATACTAAAAGTAAAATGATGTGCGAACATGCATGGGAGTGGGCAAAAAAAGAAGGTGCACTTAATGTAGGTGAGGGAGACGCCTTATGGAGAACAGCATTAGCTTATATAACGTGGAAAGAACCTCTGATGAAAGAAGGTATATTAGAATGTTATAGATATATACCTGCTGGTCACCATTTTAAAAAACCTTTTTATCAAGCAATGAGACACACTGGTAGATATGGTGAAGATGATGTTTCGCGAGATCAAGTATTAATGTCATTAGCGGCATTACATGTTAATAACAATCTACATGAGTTGGATGAATTAAGTAAAAATCTCCCCTATAAATTATCAAGAAAATTTAATATGACTCCTGATATGTTTGCGTGGATTAAAACTTTCCAATTTAAAACAAATAAAAAGTTTTGGACCAATATTTTTTGTTTAGCCCAAATTGCAGAAAAAAGTATTGCACTTACCTTAAATAAAATTATTGCAAAAATAAACGGATATAAAAGAAATTCTATTAAAAATAATGATTATACTTCCCGAGTTCATTATAATATTAAACAAAAACATAATTGGTTTCAAAAACAATTAGCGATGGCATATTATTCTGGTTATGCCTTTCATTTAACCTGTTGGCAATATTATACTTTACCTGCAGGTTATAACCCTATTACTAAAAAAATATTAAGAAAAATATTATTAAATTATTGTGAGAAAGAAAATTACTTATTAAGAATTTTATTAGGCGATAAAACGGTAACTGCAGAAGAAATTGATGGATATGAACCAAGAGAAGGTTTCCGATGGCAAGCGTATTTGGATGGAAGTTGGCCTAATTATAATGGAGAGATGTCACAAGAATGGAAAGATAAATATTTAAAATATAATCAATTAGATAAAGATTGTTTAATAAGAATGTGGAAAAAAGAAATGTTTCATGAATAAATTAGAGAAAAAATTAACTGAGTTTGAGGAGGATATATTTGCAGGGAAAGAAATAGATGTTAAAGAATTTTATAAATTAAAAAAAGAATTAATAGATAACAGACAAGCCCATAAAGATTTATTAGAATTACATTTAATATTGGAGGCAATGATTGAGAAATCTAATAATGATTTAATGAATAAAAGATTAAACCTTTTAACTATTTGGTCAACTATCTTTTTACCCCTTTCTTTTTATACTGGAATTTTTGGGATGAACTTTGATGATGTACCTTTTCTTAGTAATCATCATGGATTTTGGATATTTACTCTTTTAACTATAGGTACCGCAGCAGGAATGTGGTTTTATTTTAAAAAACATAAGTGGTTATAACAAAATAATATTTTGTTCATATTTATATATATAAAATAATATTATATAAAAAATATAAATATGAGTATAAAAAATAAGAAATCACCTTTTTTACGTGGAGTTGATATCTTTGCACTTCTCTTAAATTTAATGTTTTGTATATTATATCCTGGTTGGGTAAAAGAAGGGTATTTGACTACTTGGTATTTAAAAATTGCTGTAGGGATTGCTGCTTATGGTGGATTTATTGGAACTTTGATATGGTTATATCGTGATATTAAAAAGAGGGGTTGGTAAGTAAGTATATTTCTTTATATTTATTAATATGGAAGAAAAACGTAGGGAATATATTAATAAAGTTATAAATGCGTTGGGAAGAGAAGCCAAAAGTCTCAAATATATACCTAATAAACATAATTTAGTTGCTGCCTACGCCCTAACTGACGAAGAAGTAGATTATTTATATGAGGTAGAGGGAGAAATTCTAGAGAGATTTAAAGGAATAGAGTTTAATACGGCTGACTATCCAAGTAGTGGTGGTTATGATTTTAAATTTAGTATTACCGATGTAACTTATACCCTAACAGATGTACTGGAACAGGATGTTTATGTAAAAGAAATATTATGGGAAATAGATGCCTACGTTAATTTAGATGGGGCAACTGTTACTTTATTTACTACAGGAGAAGAAGAGAAATTATGGGACGCCATAGACAATCCAGACATTGGGTGGGAAATAGAAAGTGAAATTAAGGAGGTAATTAGAGATATTCTACGGGCAGAATCTCCTTTATTAAAAGCCTTAGGTACGTGGATAACTGTGGAACAAAATTATGAGGGACTTGGATGAATTTAATTATGTCATTAGTATTGCACCTGCTAGCTCCAAAGAAAAAACCCAAAGTTATATTGATTGGGTAGTTAAACATAATTTTTCTTATAAAATTCTTACTACATTAGATGATATAATTGAAGGTGGATTATTACTTTGTGGGGGTGCAGACGTAGGAACAAAACCAAAAAGGGATACTTTTGAATTACAATTAACTGAACAAGCGTTTATGCGGAGGTTACCCATTTTAGGGATATGTAGAGGAATGCAATTAGTAAATATATACTTAGGGGGTGTAGTAGAAGATTTAAAAGTGGAAGGGGATCATTGTCCTAGTCTGTTAGTGAAAGGAGAAACTAAAACCCATAATTTACGAAGTTTATATCATGAGGTATATGATAAAGAAGGTAATGAATTTATGATCAATTCCAGACATCACCAACATTGTAAAGAATTAGGTAAGGGATTAGAGAAAATTTTATGGGCGTATGATGACACAATAGAGGCGGCAATAGGTGAGAAAGTAGTGTTGGTACAATGGCATCCTGAAAGAAAAGAATTGTGGGATAATAAACAAGCGTCTGAAATGCCCATTACGTTGTTTAAAAAACAATATTGACACTTTAATTTTATTATATTATATTTATATATGACTATTAAAAAAATTGGGTCTCTTATTTGGACTTTGGCGTATTTAACAGGTACTTTTATTGGTACCCTATGTATATTACCCTTTTTAATTATAATTGCACTTATAAAAATAACAATTGATATATGAAGAAGATACTTCATGGAGAAGAAACCGGATTACATAGTTTATAATGAAGAAACACATCAGTATGATGCTTCTAAAAAAGAATATCCTACTACGATTGGTTCCCCTAATTTTAAACCTTTAGTAATTGATGATGAAAATTGTATTAAAGCAACCCAATATTTTAAAAGTAAACTAACAGAAATTAAAAATGAATATGACAAACTAGTGGAAGAGTATAAATGGAATAATAGGGTATATGAGGCACAATGTGCTTTTGACCCAATAGTGGGTGAAATTTATTTTTTGTATGAAAGAAAAGATGGTGGTGATTTTTTAAGTATTATCTCCCCTAATGAATGGAAACAAAAATATGTTGGGAGTTTTAAATTATTAAATAACGGTAAGTGGGAACATTTACCTGAATAAAAATATATGGAATTTATTATTATTTTTGGGTCATGTGGTGTTATTATTGCAATTATGGGGGTGATATTTCTCCATGATGAATTACAATCACAAATTGAGGAGGCGGATGAAATTATAAATAAATTTAAAAGAAAAAGAAATCATAGATAATGAAAGACAGGTTTCAATGGTCGGGGTATGAATGGATAACTCAAGAAAGATGGGGTCAGATACATCCCAATAAATCGTTTTGTTGGTATGATCCTAGTGCGGTAGAAATGATATATTGTGCGGATGGAAAAGAACAATTAGTTTTAAAGACACATAAAAATTCACAATATTTTCCACATTTAGGTGTAAAGAGTGAGATAGGGGTAGGTTTGGTTTCGAATACTACTAAATTTAAACATGGTTATTTTGAGATAAAAGCTAAATTACCTGCGGGTAAACATTTATGGCCAGCATTTTGGATGTGGTCATTTGATAGTTGGCCACCAGAAATTGATGTATTTGAGGGATATACGAGAAATAGAAAAGGTTATTTTAGGTTTGACATTACTAATCCATTAGGATTTTGGCATGTTAATACTAATGTTCATTTAGGTATTACCCCCAATAACTATAGTATAGGTGCAAAATCTCACTGGATGGGGTTTAAGAATCCCTCTAAACATTTTTTAAAGTATGCTTGTGAATGGACACCTAATAAAGTAAGTATCTATTATAACGAAAAGAAAGTTAGAGTAATAAAAGATAAAAAAATACTAGACGAGCTCAATGATAAACATATGAATGTTATCATTAACAATGCAGTAGATGATGGGGTGGATATTAACAATCCTACCTATTCTGAATTCATTGTAGATTATTTTAAGTATGAAGGATAATAAAATTAAAATATTATTGAGTATTATAATTTTTTTGTTTATTATTATGATGTTAATACAATTTTATAATAGTGTAGTAAGTGATATAGTGGAGATAGGTAATATTTTAGAAGATGAAATCCAATATTAAAAGAGCACTTGAAATAGTAGAAGAGATAGAAGAAAATAATAGTGCATGCTGTGCTATTTCGACCGAACCAGATATGGTAGAAATATGGTGTTTTGAATTAAAAGAAATTTTAAAAGAGTTAGATGAATAAATTATCCTTAGACAATATAAAAGAAATTAAAATAGAAAAGGGTATAATTTATATCACTTATGAAGATAATAATACCCATACCATCAAAGGAGACGTTCATTTGATTAAAGGATTATTAAATACTAACACTGATGGTCCAATAGTGGATCATTGTATATAAACCAAAACAAAGATGAGTAAATTAAAAGTATATATGGCAGAAAGTTGGTACACTTATCGGAATAGTCATACTATTGAGATAGATACTGATGATTACGAAGAATTAAAAGGAATGAGTGACGAAGAAGCCTTTGAATATTTAAGTGAGAATATGTGGGAGTTGGAAATGAAGAAAGAAGAAGGTGAAAAATATTCTATGACATTGGCGGATGCGTTACAAGAAGACTGGGTTAGAGAAAAAGTTAAATGTGAAGAATTTGATTTATTAAGAGATGATTGAAAAAGATACAATTTATAATGAGGATTGTTTAGTAACCCTATCAAGAATGGAAGATAGTTCTATTGACTTGATAGTTACCTCACCACCGTATAATAAAGGGTACTGGAGTAGTAATAGAAATATGAAAAATGGTTTCGGTACCAAATCTAGAAGAATAGAATATGATGGTTATAATGATTGTTTGTTACCTCACGAATATGATGAATGGCAACGTAAGGTTATAACAGAGTGTTTAAGGGTTTTAAAACCTACAGGATCATTTTTCTATAACCACCAACCAATACAAAAATTACATCAAGAAATATTTCCTACTTATATATTTGATTTTCCTTTAAAACAAACTATAATATGGGATAGAAAAAATACCCCTAAATTAGATAAATCTTATTTCTTCCCAACAATAGAATATATTTTTTGGTTACAAAAAACTAAAGATAGTAGAGTTAAATTTAATAGGAAGAATAGTATTTTTAATAAGGTGGTATGGACATTTAATCCTGATAAGGATAATAAATTTCCTGCACCTTTCCCTATAGAATTACCTTTAAATTGTATTCTATCGTGCACAGATGAGAACGATATAGTTTACGATCCATTTATGGGTAGCGGAACTACTGCATTAGCATGTCAACAAACCAATAGAAGATATATTGGGAGTGAGATTGGAGATTGCCAACCTAGTAGGGAAAGATTATCTATTAAAGAAAATATGGTATAAAGATTTGTTTTTCTCATATATTATTATTATTTTTATATTAAATTTAATAATATGGGTGAAATACGAATGGAAGAAGTGTATTCCGCACTATGGGAAAAAATGTTATACCAAGTAGGGATGAAATACACACAAGATTTGGATCAAGCACAGGAATGGTGTCAACAAGGGTTTATAAAAGTATATCATAATTTATCTAACTACGAGGAAAAAGGTTCATTTGAGGGATGGGTGAGGAGAATAATAATTAACACAATTCTTGACGCTAAACGTAAAAAAACTTTACCAGTTAATACGGAAATACCTTTAGAAATTATAGGTGATCGTGCTTTATGTAAAGATGATAATATTCATGAGGAATATGGATTTACTATTGAAGATGTATTAAAAGTTAAAAATCAGTTATCCCCAGTTAAATTAAAGGTTTTTGATATGGTACTTAACGGATATAAACATAAAGAAGTGGCGGATGAATTGAATATTACTGAAGGTACCTCCAAATCTACTTACCATAGAGCAAAATGGAGTATTAGAAAAATTTTAACAAATAAAAATTAACAATATAGACAAAATAGATGAAAAAAATAGTTTTAATGATGGGGTTATTAATTACCCAAACCATCGGAGCACAAAGTGTAGATAGTAGTGTGATATTCTCACACATAAGTCCAAACAGAGATACCCTATTTCTTGCAAAGACACATATGGGTTATATGATATATAAATCATGGGATAATATATCTAATGAAGAAAAACCAGTAATAATATTTAAAAAACATAACTGGGTAATAGAAGAAAGATTAAAACAACAAAGATGAGTAAGATACTGTTATTGATTATTATTCTAAGTAGTTGTACATGTTATAAGTTAACAGGGAAACAAATTGTGGAGAAAGGTTATGAGGTCGATGGATGGGACGTACTTAAAAAAGGAGAATGTATCGCTAATATAAGGGAAATGGAATGGGAACTCTATGAAGGAAAGTTAGTTAGAGAAATAACTCTGACTATCTGTGACCCCCAAACTAGAGATAAAGATGTAATAGAAATAATTAAATTTATGCATACAAAGTATCCTAATTATAAAATAGAAGTTAACCGCGATAATGAATTTACTCGCTGGTTATTCAATCATAAATAACAATTAAAAAGATATACGAATGGCACAAAAACTAACAACATTACGGGATCATATCATTACCACATCTAACAATACAGGTGATGTATCACTAACATGGATTAATCCATGTAGGGAAATACCCATAGAAACACTTCAACAGGATGAGTTATTAATAACCATAACAGGATTAAGTGGAAGTGGTAAATCTACTATGGCGGAGTTGATCAGGGAATTTATTGACCTATATGGGGTAGTGGTAGATGATAGAACAGAAATTGCCCAAAGACAAAAATACGGATCCTACGATACAGATAGACAATCCAAAATGGAAAGAGTTTGCGCAGTAATGAATAAACTGAAGAAAGTGGTAATAATAGAAGAAAACGGAACTAGAAATTTTGCAAGATGACTTAAAAAGAATATTTAACTTTCTTTTCACCACCTTCAATATAAAGAGTATTAAGAGGTATGGATTCCCAATTTTCTATCTCTCTACCTAATAGATCATATATTTTAGTTTCTTTTTCATCCATTCTAATATCTTCTATTCCTACAACAGTACCATTATAAGGGCGTATGTTATCTATTAATACATTTCCCTTATATGGTAATGAAGTTGTATAGCCTGGTTCGAATGTTAGATGGGTTATTGATTTTTCACTTGTTGTAAATATTACTGTATCTGTTTTCCAATAGTTTACATTAGTAACTGGGGTTGATTCCCATAACAAATATTGTTTATCGCAGTTGGAGTTTCCACCCCATATTTTTAAAGTTGCAGCAGAATCATTATAACCAAAATATTTATCTGAAGAGGCAAGATCTACAAGAAATGCATATTGAGTTCCACCCCATAACGGAGCATTTAATTGAGTTGTGAAACTTTCCCACGTATTATTTCCTCTACAAATAAACCCAACATAACTAAAACCATCTGAAGGTTGTAAAAATACATTCCAAATACCTGGTTGAATATCTGGTGAGGAGGGACCACCAGTAGTACATTTTGAATATCCCCAAGGTGAAACACCTACACCAATTGCATCCTCTAAAGATGGGTTTTGAAATTGGGGGTATGGAGTTGATTGTGCGGATAACATAGTTACACCTAAAAATAAAAATATTATCAATATAAGGATCATTGATAAGTCTGCTAATCTGTCTTTTCTTTTTTCGATATTCATAATTTTATAATTTTCTTTTTAATAAGTAACCTATTATACCAATAATCTTAGGGAAAAGTAAGAAAATACCGATGAATAGGGTATTTTAACCGATGAAGTTAAATATAAAAAGATAAAATGTTTATTATATATTCTACTATTTATTAATATGGACTTTACTTTGTTATTAGAATTTCAGATCCTTATACTGACTTATGCAGTATGGATGGTATATAGTCACATAGTAAATAAAAATAAATGAGAAGGTTGGGAGAAGAAAAGTTTCATAGAGAAAGAGAAAAGCCAAGTGGGTTAAAGCCCCTATCTCAGATTTTTCTATCCCTCCCTCCATTTTAATTGTATGTGTATGAAAAAACTATTAAAAAATATATGGGAACACATTTATACCTTTGGTAATATGGTATTAAAAATGATAGGATTCCTTATCTTTGCAATAATCGCATATCCTATTATGTGGGTAAGATTAAAAATTAAAAATGGTAGAAGAAAATCTTAAAAAAATTTATAAACTAAACCCAAACGTATATCCTTGGAAAAATAGAAAGTATATTGATAGGAAAATTGGGTCATCACATTATGGAGAAATATCTCAAAGAGGTACAGAAATACTGATGGATAAATTTAGTGATTACTTTAATAAAGATATGGTGTTTTATGATATAGGAAGTGGATTAGGTAAAATGGTTTTACATGTAGGATTAACCGTTAATCCTCGCAAATCTATTGGTATTGAGTATAGTCCCCCTCGTCATAAGGGGGCAATTCATTTAAAAAATCAGTACGCACCTTCCACAGATAACATTGAATTTTTTAATATGGCTTTTCAAGAATGTGATATTAGTGATGCAACAGTAGTTTATTGTGATAATACTTTATTGCCAGGTGAAGTATGTAAAGAAGTTTATGATAAAGTTCCTAAAAATTGTCTATATTTATTTAAGAGATTAGGTTATAATCCTGATGAAATAACAGAAACTATCCACCAAGAAAATGGGATTCCTAGAACTTATCTACACGATTTCATTTATTGGTTAATAAAAGAATAAAACTATGAATGAAATAATAAAAAAAATTTATAAAACCAGCCCTTACTCAAAATATAAAAATAAAACTAATTTTACAAGTATTTGGCCTAGTGTAAGAGATCAAGGGGTATATGGTGAATTAACTCAAAAAGGTGGAAATCAGATTGTGGAAAATTTTAAAAAATATTTTAATGAGGACACCATTTTTTATGATTTAGGTAGTGGGTTAGGAAAAACAGTATTACACTATGGTTTACAATATGGTATAAAAAAAAGTGTGGGTATAGAATATAGTAAAGAAAGACATCAAGGGGCAATAGATTTATTAGAAGAGTATGGAAAAGATAAAACAAATATAGAATTTTATTGTGATAAGATTGAAAATAAGGATTTTTCAGATGCTACGGTAGTATACGCAGATAATACGGGATATGAAGTTAAAACCAATTTATATATTTATAACACTATTAAACCAGGATGTCTCTTTCTCTATAAGAAAAAATTTAAACCTGACACAATCATAGAAAAACAAGAACGACTAAAATGTATTGATAGGACCTACCATCAAAAAGATTTATATTGGTTTATTAAAGAATAGATTAAATCTATGAGAAATTTTCTATTCCTATTTAGCGGTATAATCATAGGTATATTGGGTTTATACTTTATGATTTCTTATAATAATTTATCTTCTCTAGTACAGGAACAAAATACCCAACTCAACCAACTACGCAATGAACAGATTTTACAAGATTCTCTTTTTAATGATATGTGGGATTATATACCTTTTGGTTCACCAGTTAAATGTATTGAAGTAAGTAGTAAATTTGGGGTGAGGAAAGATCCGTTTAGTAGAAGATGGAGACATCATGATGGTATAGATTTTAGAGGTAATAAAAAAGATACTGTCTATGCCACTGGTAGTGGTTTTATTGAATTGGCAAAATATTCTGGTGGATATGGGAAATGTGTGATTATTGATCATGGTGGAGGATATAAAACAAAATACGCACATCTAAGTAAATTATTATGTAAAGAAGGGGAATTTATAAAAGATAAAACTCCTATTGGTAAGATAGGTAGTAGTGGTCACAGCACTGGTAGTCATTTACACTATGAAATTCTTAAATTTTGTAAACCTATAGATCCTATCCATTATGTGTTTATTGATATGGAAAAATAGGTTTATTTTACATTTTCTTTATATTTATATTATATGAAAATATTAGTAACAGAAAGTCAATTTAAAAAATTAATACTTAAAGAGCAGACAACAACTCTTTATAAAAGAGGTAGTAAAGGAGAAAAAGTAAAAGAAATACAACAAATTTTAAAAAATAATGGGTATGATTTGGGGACTTCTGGTCCTAATAAAGATGGTGTAGATGGTAAATATGGAGATAAAACCTATAAGGCAGTTAGAGATTACCAGAGTAAAAATAAATTAAAGATTGATGGGATAGTGGGGCCTGAAACCCTAACTTCTATGGAGGTAGATACTAAACACCAATCAAATCAGAAAACCGCACCAATTGGTGGTAGACGAGCTAACTTATTAAGAAATTATAAAAACATTTCTGGTGATGAACGAATTGTTGTTTCACCTTTTAAAAATACAATAGAAGGTAATAAATTTAGACAATTTGTTAATAATGAATATAAAAAAATTGCGGAGAAATTGAAATTAGATCCGAAGGGTAAACATGATAATAAATATATTTTAACCGCATTAAATTATATTGTAGATGGTGAAAATTTATATTCTATATTTAATCGTTATAATAATCCAACTTATTGGGATTATGTTAAAGATAAAAAAGATGCTATTGAGAGAGGATTTGCAGTAAAAGATACTGTACCAGGCGCAGATAGAATTAATAAGGAATTAGCTTATATACAAGTGAGAAACGCAAATAATGGTAAACCATTTTTTATTGTGGATCCACGTTTAAATTTAGTGTTAGCATTTACTAAAGACTATAAATTAATTGATTATTCCCAATCGGTTGCTAGTGCAGATAAACAACAAGATGTAGTATTTACACGTGCAGAATGGTGTCAATTATCAGGAGGGGAATGGAAAGCAATTCGATTAAAGAATAAAAAATTTATAAAAACCTGTGTAAAAGGGAATATAGTTTCAAGTAACTCGGTTGCTTCAGATAAACCAGAATATACTAAAGGAAAAGTATATAATTATTCTATTCTCGCCAAAAAACATAAACGATATCAAGCACCAGGTATTTATAAAATCAATAGTAAATATTATAAAAAAGGTTATAGGGGTAAAAAAGGTATACCTAACACATTGGGATTAGGTACACTTGATGGAGTGGATTTAGGTACTGCAATACATGCAATAGTACCTGTCAAAAATAGATTGGTAGCAGATGCAGAATTAAGTAAATTATTAAAAAAGGATTTACAATACGGAAATATTCCACCAGAATATATTGAGGCAGTAGAAAGTATGACAAGCAAATATGATTTAAGTGCTGGATGTTTTAATGTGGATCCACAATTCATTCAAAACCCAAAAGTACAAGCAATGGCAAACATAGGGACACAAGTATTTTTAATGTCTGAAAACCCTAAAGATTATTTAGTAAAAGTAGAACCTGGAAAAGAAGGAGATTACTTTATAAAATTAGGTGGTGTGGGACAAGATGAATTTTGTCCATCCCCTTCTTCGTTAACTAAAGAATTCGGTGTTCAAATTACTTAATGTAATCCTTTTAGTGCGATGTGTTTACACTCTGCATGTACGTGGGTAGATTCTCTCATATTTTTTCCTGAACCTTTCCCATCTTGCATCAAACAATGTTTATGTTCACAATGAGGTACACCCAAAGTATGCATATATTCATGAACCACAGTCCTACTAAACATAGGAATATTGCGAGCCATTCTGTAATAAGAAATAACGCAGCTAGGACCCGGTTTAAACCCCAACCCTAAAATCCCATAATCATCATAAACTATTTTCTTTCCATTTTTAGTTAATGTTCTAGTATTGGAAATGTCTTGGGAGGTTATACCCACAATAGTTTGATATTCGTTAGTCTTTATAGACCTCAAATATCTAATAATGGAATCAGCCCTATATCTTTTCCCATTAAAACATTTATCAGGTAAAACAAGAGGTTCTGCCACCTTTATGGTAACTTCCGGAAAATACTCTTTTAAGCTTCTTTCTGCACTGGTTAAGTAAACTTCACTTATTTTATCATCTAAGGGTTGTAATAAGATATTATAGGTATATGTTGGTGTCGTCACCTGATTAGAAGGTTTGTCTTTTTCACACCCCAAGACAATTATTAATATTATAGAAAGTAGATTGATTTTGGTTAACATAGCGTATTTTTTTAGATATTTCATCAAATATACAACATTTTTATTAAAAAACCAAATATTTATAATAAAAAAA
>CEOT01007223.1_pt1 | contig 14946 bp, 21 predicted proteins | sample 530671 | NCBI WGS metagenome assembly CEOT01 (sample SAMEA2620852, study PRJEB7988) | marine metagenome | isolation source: saline water (ENVO:00002010), including | reverse complement strand
CCTTGCCCGTAGAAGCCGAGAAGACGTTCAGTCCATCGGATAAACACGAACGGAAAGTAATCGCGCTCATACGGTTCGTCGAGCAGCGTAGCGCCATCAATGCAAATAACGTGGCGTCCGTCTCTGGCTCCCTCACCACTAGGTAAGTGCCAAGCTTCGATGCACACGATCTGGTTCGATTCATCATAGCCTCTTCCGTCATCTTCTGGAGCAGGAGCCGCATAAATGGCATCTCGATGCTCCGGGTAAAGATTGTTTAACACGTCGCGGTCAACGTATTTGACTTGGAAAAGTTGGCGAGGATTGCCGTAAACAGACTCTCTATCATCTACAACAAGCTCGTTTGGAAAAATGCGCTCGACTTTAATTTTACCGTCGTGCTCGTAAATCTTCATCGCGCCAGTACCGAACACGCACGCATCAAGAAAAACCTTTGGCGCCACGTTATAGATACCAGTGGAATAAAATTGACCGTCACAAAACCGCTCTAACAGCTTGGCTTTGCGCTGCATTTTATAATCTCCCCCGCTTGTTAGAAACGTAGCGCGGGGGCGGTTTTTTGCAATCTTAGCGGTCACCGTGTCACACATTGATTGGACAACGTTTAGGGTTACCCTGTGACGCATTGCAGCGCTTTTCATCCTAGAGTAATTCGAGCTAGATAATCCCGCACTGTAATAATTACCGTAAAGCCGTAAATGCTTTAGGTTGTAGTCTTCTCGATAGTCTTGGTCTTCTTTGATTGAGTTGAATTTACTAATAACGCTATCGTGAACGTCGCTTTTTTCTGACCACCAGTAATCCATCATCATCCTCCAGAAGAGTAAAACAGGAGAGATTCATCAATCTCTTCAGCGCTAGGCGTAGTTTCGCGGTAATTCTCAGGAATAGCAAACCCTACTTCTGGAAGAGGAGGAGGGAAAGTTACTGAGATTTTTCCGTTTGGCGTTTCATAAGTAATGTTTGTGGCGCCGATTGATTTTGCAAACTCGGCAGCTTCTCTTAGTTCATCATCCATTCAGGCGTACCCGTCCCTTCCTCGCTGGTGTCTTCAATTTTATCAGCAACTCCGGCCCAATACCTTTGCTCCCATTCCTTGTGAAACTCGGGGCTTCCCATCTGGGGCGGCAATAATTCTTCTTCGTGAGTAAAGTGCTTAGACTCTCGCCAGGCGTACAGGCAGGCATCAGACAGGTGGTTGTCAAACCTACCATCTTCTTTGCGGCGGTCTTCGTCCCACTGTAGTAGACGCCATTCGTCCACTAAATCTGACAACTCATTTACTAAAATATTTCCGGCAGCTAAATCCGAGTTCATAAGCTCGATATAAGCGGCTTTGTTTCGCTTTTCTGCTGCTTTAATAGGTAAGGCCCAACGCTGCCTAAACTCTTCTACAATGGATTTACCCAAGCCGCCGGTATCTGCCACGATGGACGTAAAGTTATACATCTCATTGTATTCTTGAATTTTTATAGCAATTTCAGAAGGCAGCATCTTGGACTGCTTGAAAGTGTCTACCACGAAAAAATAAGGCAGTTCGGGGCTATACGCTCCAACTACAAAAGCCGTGGCATCTTCGTAACCTAAATCCACACCCAGAATAAAATCAAAATCGTACTCATGGTAAGGCACCTCATCGTAAAAATTCTTCTCTTCAGAGTATTTGTAGACCAAGGAATCTTCAGACCTAATCCATTGGCCTCGCCATTCTCGGAGATAAACCGGGTTTGTGTCGTCCCACTTCTTCTGGCGCATACGCCTTTCAAGCCAGTCCTTGGCGTGAGGTATGTGCGGGTTGTCCATGATAGTCCAATGGTGGTTGCTGTAGCCAAATGCAGGGTTTGTCGTTGCATGAAAAAACATGCCGCTACATGAGGCGTTAGGCGTCCCAATCATTGCCAGTGTGCCGTTATGGTCAATAAGCGCAGGCTCAAGAACTTCCTGGACCAACTCTTCCATGTGGGCACCAAAACTCGCAGCTTCGTCAAGAATAACTAGACGGTAAGCAGACCCACGAAGCTTATCGATATCAGCTTCGTCGTTTGCACCTGTTAAAATTATCTGGCTGTTATTGGGCAGTGTCGCCACGAGCTCTGAGTTATTAAACCGCATTCCTATGTGGTAACGCCGGTTTGCTCTTTTAAGCTCCATCCACATTAGGCGCTTAGCACTTGTGCGTGTAAGTGCGATGTAGGCCGACAACGAGTCAGGATGTTTAGATGCTGTTTCAATTAGGTAGTAACAACTGGCGTAAGTCTTGCCAGCTCGCCGGGAGCATAGGGCTGTTTTAAAAGAAGAAGGGTCGTTAATAAACGCAAGCTGGTGCTCAAACAAATCTTCTTGCCAACGATAACTGCGGTCCTTTGACGCAGCGCTTTCTTCTTTAAGGGCATTGGCATCACCAAAGCGCTTAACAAACTCCTTTAGAACCTGGCGAGAGGCGTATGACTCAGGCTGCTTTGGCATTCGTTACCTTTTTAGGCCGACCTTTTTTCGGGGCAGCTTTGCCTTTTGTTCGGCACCAAGAAATAGAACTCATTGGCAACCAATAAGAACCTTTCTTTTTATCGATGATGCGGACCCCTAAAACGCCTTCTACTTTTTCAAAAGACAAATCATAGTGATCGGAAGCTAAAAAGCTTTTATTTAAGACGCTTCTGGCTGACTCTGTGAGCTGTACTCCTACAATCTCCATTCTTCACTCTCAATCTTCTCCAAGCCTTCTGGTCTTTGGAGGTTTGGGACATAAAACAGATTATAAGGCTGCTTTAGGTCTTTGAATATAAAACTTTTATGACTACAGAGGATAGGTTCGCCCTTCTCGTGCTCAAAAAAGCCTAAAAGGGCCTTGCACAGCCCAAATTTTCGTAATGATTTCTTGGTGTAAGCGAAATGAACAATGAAACGATTATTTTTAGTTCGCACACCGCAAACCCAGCTAAAAATTAAATTCGGGTCTTCACTTGAGCACGCAATAACCGTAATCGAGTTTTCCATGAGGTTTTTTATAACTTCTCGATGGGATTTAAAGAAAAGGGGCTGATACTGGTCTTTATTTTGGACCCACCAAGCATCTAACCAGCTTTTATAGACAAAGCTCGAATCCCCTTGGTCTGCTAGGCGAATATAGACCGGCAAACGCTCGTTATGCATCATCGGGTTGTATGGTGGCGCCGCTTCAATGGTCATTTATCGCCATCCTTTAATCTGTTGCTTGTCATCTCGGCCAACTTGATTAAATCGGCATCACTCATGGCGTCTAGGTCAGACTGCTCCTTGAGCTCTTTTTCGATACCAACAATCTGGGCCAGTGAACGGGTCATTTGACCAAAAGAATGCACCTGTTGGCGGTCTAGGCCGCTGCTAGAAGTAGAAACCCTAAGATGGTGCCGTACTTCGGAATCAATCACCGCAAGGGCGTTTTCCATAATGCTGTGGAGGCTCGGCATAACCCGAATATCAATTAGGTCTGCCTGGCGCTTGTTTATCTGAACTCTGGACCCCTCGGTTTCAAGGTCTTGCTCAGCGAGTTCTAGGATTTCCCGGCGGTCTAGTTTTCCGCCCTTGGTCTTGCAAGCCTCGTCGTAACGGACCTCAAGGCTCTTCCCCATATAAATCTTCTTCGACATAAAAATTCCTGCAACATTTTAAAATTTTATCCGACAGTTCCCGACATAAAAATAGTGTAGTCGATTGGGCTGGTTACTCCGGTTTTAGAGTTAACCGCAGTAAATCCCGGCTGGATACGAATCTCGTGGTCAACTTCTTGAAGAGAAGCAATGTTGGCCTTAATTTTGGCAAGTTGGCCTGGCAGAGAAATAACGCCCCCAGCAGGTACATAAAAATTACTCTTAGTAAAAAGCTGGATGCCAAGCGTTGTACTATGGCCTGAAGCATCTTCGGCTTCATTTGTTCCAAAAGGAGTCCCTGAAACAACGATCCGGTTTAAAGAGCCGCTGGACGAGGCACTAATGCTAGTAATTGCAGCAAAGTCGTTGTTGTTGCTGGTTTTTGCCCCGTAAGTATTTAGGTGCGTTGCGTGAAGGGCTCCAGTTTGAAAGCCTTTTGTAAAAGCAGAGTCTACGGCTGAGTCAATCTGGTTGTTGCTTGAGAAAGTGCAGACACCAATAGTGCTCCCGCTAAGGTCAGCCTGGAGAATGTAGCACTGTAAGAGAAGTTCATAATCTGAGCGATTGTGCAGAATAAAGGTGTTTACAGAGGTTAAGCCTTGAAGGGACAAATCTACATAGTCTACCGCACTATAAAGAGTGCTAGTTCCAACCGTTGTTTGCGCCTCAAGACGACCATCGACACGGACAACCTTCTCATCAGTCTGGGTTTGGGTGGCCTCGTTTAAAAACACATGAGGGCTTGAGTAGTCCGAAGATCTACTAGAAAGCGCCGAAACTACCGTTTTAACATATTCTGCCATGCCCCATCTCCTGTTGAGCAAAGGATACGCTGGACCCTGAATAAAAACAAGTGGACGGGGTTAGCCGGTCGGCCTACAGAGCTCGTTTTATTAAGCACATCCCCCGTGGCGATTTATTAAATAAATATAAAAGTGGAATCAACAACGCATTGCGTCAAATGCACTTTGGGGGGAGTGAGTGTGAGGGTAATTAATAAAAAAGGGAAAAGCCCGGCGCGGGGGCACCCCCCCCCATCCGAATTGACTTCGGAAAGTACGCCGCAACGCCGCACAAAAAACAATGATTTTTTACTTATTCAGGTCAATGGGTTACGCTCGTTTGACTTATTCGGTTGCGGTCGACCTCTACAGAATAAACGACGGGTGACCATGCCGGAAAGGTACTACCTTGATACTTTAGGGGGTGTCGGAAATAGCCTATTTCACCGAATCACGCCCACCGAATGACCTTCGGCATCTGCGAGCTCTTGAGGCGCCGACCACGCACAAACCACGCACCAGCCACGGAAAAAACCCGCGCACAGGTCTCGAGGTCTCGAGCGTAGCACTTAGCGCGCGCATAAAACGCGCACGGCACCAAAAAATAGATAAAAATCTATCAAAATAGATAAAAATCTACCGCCAGCCCTTCGGCCAACAATAAATCATCACCGGGGGCGCCGATAAATGCACCACAAGCGCCGGAGAATAGCTTCTAAGGGGATAAAATAGGCCGGACACACTACAAAATAGGGTTGGATTAAGTCTGCAATGTGTCCAGCCCCGAAGTTAACTCGATTAGATTCTCACATCTTCGGGCGAGTTGTCTACCATGTATGAACTACCGAAAATCTGCCCAAACTTTTGCGCAAGCCCTATCAGGCCTTTTTGCAAACTCTTTTATGTTATTATCTTTCAATACATGTTTCATGCACTAGTGGCATCCTGTTGGGTTTTAGACATCAAAACAACCGCTTTTCGCTACATGTTTCGTGCATGGCTTGCGCAGTGCTCGCCTCTCTTCGTGCATGCTTCACAGCAAAAAAAATGCCCCGCATGATCGAAACCGTGCGGAGCATGTATGAAAATATTTCTTCGTGCGGTGCTAGCGCAATGCTAAATCGGTCCAGTCCACCCACATTTCGGCCCGTTTCCTCTCGTCACGGGTATAATAAGACACTTTATATCGAAGTGGTTGAACCGTCCCAACCTCGACAATCTGCACTTGTCTACCAATTGGCCAGCCAAAGACAACCCAGTCCCCCACCTCGAAGCGCTTCGGTTTTGGTTGAACTTTCTTCTTGGCTCCTCGAAGCTTGCCCGATGCAATTGATTCCTTACTCATGGCCCACCTCATTCTTTACAGCTTCCTCAAGAGCACCCCACAACTCATCATCGGAAAAACTCAGCACTTCAGCTACTTGCTTAAATAATTCGGGCTGGCAGACCTTAATGTGAGAATCTTTACGCTCTAAGGTGTTGTCCGTATTTAGCCACTCATCAAGCTGAAACGGCTCGTCATCAATCATAATTTTAAAAGTGCATAACGGATGGGGGTAGTCTTCCCGCTCAATATCAACTTGAATATCAAGAACAGACCAAGAAACCAGCTTTTTAATATTCAGGCCCATATTCCCTACGCTAGCCATGATTGAAGCCTTTCCCGTGTTTAGGTTTGTGCTTTTCCAGAGCCTGAAGGCATTTGCGGCAGTTCTTTTCTTCGCCTCACTCGTCGGGATAATCATGATCCCTTCTTTCTCCCAACGGTCTGCGCCCATGCTCCAGGTTCTAGGCTTGGACCGGCGCCCCGCTCTGAATTCCCTCAGCCCACCAGTACCGCCACCCATCACGCCATTAAACTCGGCCTGAATTGTCTTAATTTCTTTAGACTTGAGCTTGTCAAAAATCTTTACCCATTCATCCATCATTTCTTCACCTTCCCCGCCCTGATAAGCGGCTTCAATTCTTTGTTGTTCTCTCGTGCTACATCTTCCACGGCTTTACGTGTTGCAGACCGGCCACCATGCCAGCGCAGAAAGCCTACCCCGTCAAACTCGACACCGTTTGGCTTTTGTTCTTGCTTGTCCTTTTGTGAAGGGCAGCCGGGGAAGCCCATGACAGGCCCAACGCCAAGCCAAGCAGCACAAGCGGAAAACTCAAAAGTCTTATATTCGTAAGATTTCCAGCTTCGCCCCGTCTCAGACTCCAGCCCCTTGAAGGTGGCAACCCGTACAGCATGAGAAGAGGGGGCTCCGGCTTCGAAAGACTGGAGCCAACCCCACCAGATGCGCGCTAACTTCTTAAGTTCTTTTTCGCTAAATGCTGGCATCACTCGCCCCCTTTGGGGCTAGCTTCAGAGTCTTCAAGAAAAGCATAAATCCCCAACACCATCTCAGAATGGAATTTTTGCAAGCGCTCCAGCTCTTCCTTGGTGTCTTCTAACTCTTTCTTGATTCGCTCAACATCTTCTGACTCAGCAGCGGCGGCGCACATCATCGCGTTACTGCTTGGCTCGTCAAACCGCTCATACTTGTCAGGGTTGCTCATAATCTCAGCGAGCGACACCCCGCACAGCTCTTCTGCCTCTTGCGCGGCAGCTTTAAAAAGTTCCTTGTTTTCGTTGTCAGTCATTCTTGACCCTTTCAGTTGTTAGTCCTGCTCTTATTGTAGCGGGATTCCGCAACAAGTAAAGAATAAAAAAGGGGGCAAAAAGCCCCCAATTCTATGATTTTTCTATGATTTTTCAGCTTGCGCCAGGTGGCCTGGCAAGGGGTAGCCCGCTTTTATAAAACGCCCGCCGCCGGTCAGAATCCCAGCCGGTGAGGCCGCAAAGCTTGCCCTCATACTCCAAGGTTTTAGGCAATGTCTGAAACTCCGCAGCATCGGCGCAGTCTACCCAAAGGCAGACGACGACGAACGACGACGACGACGACGACCACGATGCGACGAACGGCTCATGCGGTGGCAAGAGCTCAACAACCACGGGGAAAAACTCCGGCCTTGCGCGTGCTATGCTATTCATCGGCGCTTACTTTCTTCAATTCTCCACCCGCCGTACTTCATAGAATACTCCCACGAGTGCGGCGACAACCGGTGCAGTTCCCCATGACATTCTGCCGAGGTACCACGAAAGACTATTTTATTTTTCTTTATTAAAACGTGCTCACCCTCAACAGGTTCAAGGGATTCAGTCTCGTACCCATCATACCAAGGCATTTCTAGATAAATATCGGCACCTTGAAGAGCCCTGACCGCTTGAAGCAAAGAATCAGACAACAGGTCAGTGTTAAAATTTACGTTATCCACCACCCCCAGAAGCCAAACAGCGTCTAGTCTTGAGTTATGCTCACAGGTAAGGAGAGCTTGGCAAAAATCAGAAATATGGTGATTCTCAAAACCCGAAGAACAAAAAGGGAGCCTGACACACCGAGCATAACGCATGGTGTTTATTTCTTCCCCGCTTCTCTTGTCGTAGGTAACACAGGATTCATCAACCTCTAAATCCTCCCGAGGGAGCATCAGCTTAATGACGACAATCTCTGTTTGCATCTCTTCACTGGCGGCGCATGTAATCTGACCATTAGAAAAGGCTGACTCGATAGCCTCTCGCTCTGCTTCCTGCCATTCTTCATCATCTGGATCTGTGTCCGAATCATAAAGAAGAAACTCAGGACACCACACATAAAAATAATTATCATAAGAGCAAGACCAAGGCCCTTGGTCCTTTTCCTCATTGCCTGCCAGAATTAAATCGGCGTGCTTTCTGGTTGTTCCATGGTAAGCAACCACAAAATCCTTGTTAATCTCAACACTCATCTTGTACCCCGTACATGTAAAAAGTTAGTTCTTGTCGCATCTTACCAGTAACTTGCGGCCAACCGCAACAAGAAAAGCACCGTAAACCCCTAGACTCTAAGACTAAAAACCCGCTACTTTGTCCAGTGGACTAACACCGTATTGAGGGGATAATGATAAGCACTAATTTTGTTTTAAAGGTTTCAGAATATATCGAGGCCAACCCACCGGAAAGACTAAGCGAAACGTATCTTTCCAAGCATATTGTGGGGGCTATTACATACGCATTGAAAGCGGTTGCATTTTGCGACGACGACGACGATGATGACTGGCGACGACGACGACGAAAGCCCCAGACGACTGGAGACAACTGGAGTACACCAGAGGATGCCCAGATAGTCATCAGTTGCGGCGGGTCGCTATACGTCTACGACCGCACAATATGGCGACGCATCGACGATAAGGATTTGAAAATGCTTTGCTTGCTTTACGATGGCAAGCAGACGACCATCAACGACAAGCCAACCACAATCGGAATGACTGACAGGAAAGCAAAATCAATTGCTACCCTGACAACTCTATTGCATACAACCCGGCGCCCCAACTTTTTCGACGAGCCACCCATCGGCCTGGCATTCACCGATGGATTTTGGACCATTGAAGACGGGCACCTCGAATGCGTTGAGCATCACCCGAAACACAAGACAACTTTCGGCTACGGCTTCCCGCTGGACGACGAAGACCAGCCCGTTGGCGCGTGGCTGCGGTATCTTGATTCTCTCTGGCGAGACGACGAAGACAAGCAACAGAAAATTGACGCGCTGCAAGAATGGATTGGTGCAACCCTTATTGGACGCGCCACGTCATACGCCAGGGCGGCTTTATTTATAGGTACTGGCGCCAACGGCAAGAGCGTTTTGCAAACGATTATCGAAGAACTGTTTCCGCCTCAAAACGTGACGACCGCATCACCGGCGCATTGGCACAAAGACTATACTCTTGCGAGCCTGCAAGACTCGAGACTCAACGTGTGCTCGGAGCTGCCAGAATATCGAGCACTCGACACGAGCGCGACCTTTAAGGCGGTGCTAAGTGGTGACAGGGTTGAGGCCAGACTAATCTACCGTGACCCGTTCTCGTTTCGTCCAATCGCTGGCCACCTGTTCGCTGCTAACGCTTTGCCAAACATTGGAAGCGGTGACTTCACCCAGGGATTCTTTCGCCGGTTCCTTCTCTTCACCTTCAATCGAAACTTTAAAGACGATGCGGGAATGGAAAGACGTGACCAGCAGGAAATCTTAGAAGAGATCAGGGTTGAGCATGCGAGTATCTTGTGGTGGGCTCTGCATGGTGCCTGTCGTCTTTTGAGACGCGGGGAGTATACTTTACCCGCAAGCCACGAGTTGACCATCCAGGAGTGGCACCAGGATTCCGACCCAGTGCAGGATTTCATCCAGAGCTGCTGCAAGCCTGATAGTGATGGGACGCTTCTAAAATATATTTATGATGATTATGTAACTTGGTGCGAGTCAGTTGGACGCAAGAGAATGACCAACCGAACGCTGGCGAAACGATTGCGCCAGCTAGGAATCAACCAGTGGAGAGGTAACGGCGGGACCAAGGTAAGCCTCGCCGTTAAAATGAAGACTGAATGGCTTGATTACGCTTAGAGATACCACGCTTCAATGGGAACGCCGCAAAGATTCTGGATGAGGATTGCGCGCTTTCCTTGAGGTTTATGTACTCCATTCTCATAACGGTTCAGCATGTATCTATCGAACCCTAAAACCTCTGCGGCTTTGTCGAGCGTGTACCCTTCCTTAGTGCGCCAGGCTACTAGCTTTCTTGCGCCTTGGCTTATCGATTCTTTAACTTCAGACATAATTTAACTCCTTCAACACTTGATGCACTTCATCGAAACCTCTACAGACCTTGCAAACCCAGCCGCGTTTTTCTAGCTCTTCCAGCCAACGCTTCTGGTCCTCACTTACTCGCCCACCTTTTTGGCGTTTGAGTTCAATCGCCAGACCGACACTTCCCGGCCTCGAATTCTTGTCGAATACGAGAATGTCAGGGACTCCGCTTTTGAGCCCTTCCGCTCGAAGCCGAGCCCCGCGAATCGCTCCCTCTTTTCCTCTGCGCCCGTGCCCCTCGTTCGGGACATGGCACCACAAGAGGCCGAGCTGGTCGAGCAGCTTCGCAACTCGCACCTGCTCTTGCCGCTCCGTTGGCACGCTGCTTTGTTTTGTTTTGCGCTTGGGCTTGAGCTCTCTAGCTGCTGCCCTCTCTGCGCTATCGTCCTTTTTTGTTCGCTCATGAAAATTCTCAATTCGCTTCAAAATTCTTGCTCGGTATTCATCGCTACTCATTGCCCTACCTGCTCCTACAAGATAGAATAGATTAACGAGAATTTACCCTTTCGTTAGTCCACCTGCGCGGGTGGCGCCGAGTGTTTCGCGCCACCCACCAGGATCCCCTCACTCTTCGATGCCGTGCTCTGCAAGCCAGCTCTCGTATTCTTCCTCAATTTTATCATTCACCTTTTTCTGCATAGCAGCTAGGTAGCCCTGCAACTCTTTCAGCGTGAGCGACTCTGGCGGATTCATAACGAGGTCTTTCAGCTCTTCATCGCATTCGTTCGCAACGTGCATCAGTACGTCGTCTTCACGATTAGCGTAGTAGTCCTCAGTCCACTGCTCCAGGTCTTTCATGGCTGGGCGGTCATCGTCTTCAACGCAGTACCCATTAGGTACCGCGTATGGCCCACCCGAATCTGACCAAAGGTTCTCGTCATCCGTGCTTCTCTCTTCTTCTGCTCGTGTGTATGCGGCAGTTCCTTGATGATTGTAGTCACTCATAATCAACCCTTTCTTAATGATACCGTGCGACGCTGCTCACGATTCTCTCAACCTCGCGACGGGACACCGGCGGCAGGCACTTAAGCCTGTTCACCTTGTCGGTAAGCTCCACCACTTCCGGCGCTGCGTGCCCTTCCCAAAAAAATCTACCTGCCACCTTTGCCAGCTCATCATTACGTGAGCCGTCACCGATAGAAGGTAAGCTATCAATATCTATCTTTGGCTTCTCTTTGTCGGAGCCTGGCAAAGAGTGGCGCTTAAATCCGCTGCTCTTCTTCTTAACTAGATTCACGAGCCAACCCGGCACTTCTGGAATCAGACCCTCTTTCAGTCCTATTTCAAACTTGTACCTCTTGCCCGAATGGTGCAATGAAGGCGGCGCCACGATGTAACCACCGTCACCCTTGAGGTCTAACCCTGGAGCAAACTTTACCTTGTTTCCAAGGCCAGACGGCTTAAAGAAAAAATGATATCCACCACCACCCGTGACAGCTCGCGGTCCATTGGAGAAGGTAGACACATCACGATGCTTCTTGACCAGCTCCCGCAATGTCTCCTTGCCCTCTTCACCATCGACATCGAGCACGGTGAACTGGTTGCAGTGAAGACCTATATTGTAGCTTGGATTCTCAACCCACCAACGAATCACCTGCGCCATGTCAGTCGTTGCGTCCTTTACCCCACGCATCGAAGCCGGATGTTTGCCAGGTGAGTCGCAGCTTGATACGCCGCAAGAGCAGACCCCCCGCACCACAGTGTGGACGGGAAAAATCTCAAACCCATTGCAAGCGTACCAAGCTGCCCAGTCTTGAAGACCACTCACGGATGCGCGTCCTCACCTCCGCCACTGGAGGGAACCGGTGGCACAGGTGGAATGGAGTCTTCAAAACAGTTTTCACCAAAGACTTGAACCGGGGTAAGCGTCCCAGCCTTTAGCTGATTATAGGTTTCCCGCAACCAATCAATTTGCTTGTTGGTAACCTTGTCTAGTGTCTTAATTTCAGCAGCCTCAAGCAAGGCTTGCTGTGAAACTTTAAACTTTTCACTGTACGCCTTAATCGCAGCAGCCAACCGCTCCTTGTTGGTTTTCTTCTTAGCCTTCTTTGGCTGCTCTGGTGTTAGCACTCCAGGGACTTGAAGAATCGAAACAATCTCCTGCTTCTTTGGCTCCGGCTTCGGATCCTCACAAGAAACGTACTCGGCTTCAACAACGCCTGGAAGCGTCGAGTCAGTCGGCGCCACCTCAGGCACAACTGCATCAAGAGCTGGGTGCTTAACCGGCTCAGGGTTCGGAGTGACCTGCTTGTGATAATCTCTTACCTCTTCGCCTGCACCAAAGCCTTTTAATACATCAGCAAAGGCCGCACGCAAACAGAAAGCCCGTGCTCGCATTTGTAGCATCCGCATAGGATACTGAATCCACGGGTGCTTATTCTTGTTGTTCCAGAGAAACGCTTTCTTTGCGTCTTCGACACTAAACGAATACGTGTACTCGCTGACCTCACCCAGCTTGTTCAGGCGCCTCGCCTTGCAGTGCGCTATCGCCTGCTCGGTGTCTTTATTATCCCACCACTCTTTGACATCAACAAAGGTTGCATCGGCCATACAGACCGCCAGTTGCGCGTCCCCCCACATAACGGCCTTACCGTTAATCATGCTGATAGAGTCTAGTGACTGCAAAGGACTGAGGCCAACCTCTGCGCCTTTTTGGATTGCAATAATAATATCTTGAACTTTCCCACGATAGGCTGGCGGGACAAGCCCCGACTTCGATGCAATCTCGGCCAACTGCAAGGTTTCGGCAAAGCTTTGCGGTCCTAATTGTGCAAGTGCGTTTGTCATCATAGACCTCCTGCGAATGTTTTAGGGTAGCAGCGAGCAGCACGCTTGCCGTTCTTATCTTCCGTAAATACCGCAAAGTTTTTATCAACAAGCTTGCCGTTGCCACCGTCGCCAACCAAGACGGGGTGGGTCAGTCGCTCATAAGAGCCAGAAGATTTGACTAGCTCGTTCTGCAGTTTCTTCTTTTCCGAATCAAGCTCATCTTGCATCGCTACAATCTCTACAATACGATTTGCGTGCTCAATCTCTTCCGGTGTCATCTGGCGCTGTGAGTCAAGAAATCTTTCTCTCTCAAGCAACGTCTTGCGGCATGCGTCCGAATCATCCACCTCTGGCGCAATGCCTGTAAGAATGTGGTCTTTCCAGAACTTTACCGAGTCTTGCTCAATCTGCGCGGCTCGCTCATTGTCGGCATGAATGAGAAATGGCGTCGACAAAGCATGGTGACTAAAATCGGCGTCAAGAATGACGAACGGCCACCCGTACTTGTAGCACTGCATGATTGCCTGGATTTTATACATCTCAGGGACATCGTCCGACATTGCCTCACCCCACGCACTGCGCTGCTGGCCGTGCGCCTGCTTAAGCTCTACACCAAACAACGCCTTGCGGTGGCGCGAAGACGGTACGGCAAAGTAATCGCCGGTAAGTCTCATCGGCACACCATCTACTTCATAAAACAGCGTAGGTGCTCTTTTGAGCACTACCTTGTATCCGTTCTTCGACAAGTTGCTGGCAACCATTTGAGAATGGCCGTGCTCCATGAACAAGCCTCGCTCCAAAATATCCGTGTTGCCCGGCTTCTCCTCGCCAAAGACAACGCGCCTAAAAATACTGTTTTTGCTCGACCACTTATGCATGCCCTGGATGGCTGCATGGTCCGTTGATGATAAAATCTTAGAATCTTTCAGTTCCATAAGAACTCCTTTTCTGCTAGTCCTGCCTTGACCTTAAGTGTTGTTGCGGTTAACGTCAACAGAAATCTAACATCAGGGAGTGACAATATGAGTTCAGTAAACAAGGTTATCTTGATTGGAAATCTAGGGAGAGACCCGGAGATGGCTTTCTCTGGTCAAGGCATGGCTATCTGTAAATTTACAATGGCCACCAGCCAGAAGAAAAAAGACGGGGAAGATTCGACCCAGTGGCACAAGGTCACAATGTTCGGGAAAAAAGCAGAGGTATGCGGGGAGCATCTTAAAAAGGGCCAGAAAGTCTACATTGAGGGACGCATTGAGTACGGACAGTATCAAGACAAAGAAGGCAACACTCGTTACACGACCGATATCATCGGCTATGAAATGCAGTTTATGACGCCTAAGAACGCGCCTAGCGGCGGCGGGACTCCTTTCTGATGGGCGGTATAGTATTCGCACTTTGCTTTCTGGCTCTCGCCTTTGCTCTTTTTTTTGTTGCAGTCGGGATTGAGCTGACGACTCGCCGCAGGCTTAGCAAAGGCATCCAGAAAGAAGTTGCACGATTTCAGCGCAACAAGAAGCAAGACGAATTATGAAACTTGCCCCACCTTCGCAACGATGTGAATGATTGTCGAATCCCTTATGAAAATTATTTACTTAGAAGGTGGGGCATCTCATGCTTACAATAGGTAGTCTTTTCTCTGGCATCGGTGGCCTCGAGCTAGGTCTCGAGGTTGCGGGTGTCGGCAAAACAATCTGGCAAGTTGAGCAGGATGATTTTTGCAGGAACGTGCTTGCAAAGCACTGGCCTGAAGCGGAGCGATTCGATGACATCAAAACAGTTGGAGCTAACAATCTCAAATATGCAGACATCATCTGCGGAGGATTCCCCTGCCAAGACATCAGCCTGGCGGGAAGCGGAGCCGGTTTGGCTGGGGAGAGGTCCGGCCTTTGGGGGGAAATGTACCGGGTCATTCGCGAGATTCGACCCCGATTCGTCGTCGTGGAAAACGTCCCAGCTCTTACTGGGCGGGGGCTCGGAACCGTACTCGGAGACTTGGCCTCTTGCGGGTACGATGCGGAATGGGATTGCATCAGCGCGGCATCCATCGGGGCGTGCCAT
>CEOT01012664.1_pt1 | contig 15166 bp, 15 predicted proteins | sample 530671 | NCBI WGS metagenome assembly CEOT01 (sample SAMEA2620852, study PRJEB7988) | marine metagenome | isolation source: saline water (ENVO:00002010), including | reverse complement strand
CAACATCTATTAGAAAAAAAATTAATTAACTTAGAATATGCGGATTTAACGGATATGGCATCATTAATTAGGGTTTTAAAAAAGGTATTACCTACTGAAATTTATAATTTAGGTGCACAATCTCATGTAAGGATAAGTTTTGATCAACCACTTTATACCGCAAATGTAACAGGAATAGGTACTCTTAATTTATTGGAGGCGGCTAAAATGGTATCCCCTCATTCTAAAATATATCAAGCCAGTTCTTCGGAAATGTTTGGTAACACAATAGATAAAGATGGATATCAACGTGAGACTACCCCTTTGAATCCTGTCTCCCCTTATGGGTGTGCGAAAGTATTTTCCTATAATATTTGTAGGAATTATAGAAATGCTTATGGTATGAAAATTTGGAATGGTATTTTATTTAATCATGAATCTCCTCGTAGAGGAACCAATTTTGTTACTAATAAAGTAGTAAAAGCTGCAGTTAAAATTAAATTAGGTTTACAGAAAAAATTACATTTAGGTAATTTAGACGCTACTAGAGATTGGGGTCACGCTAAAGATTATGTTAAAGCAATGTGGATGATGTTACAAACGGATACTCCTGATGATTATGTATGCGCAACAGGCGTGTCTCATTCAGTTAAAGATTTATGTCAATATACATTTAATAAATTAGAGTTAAGATATGAAGATTATGTGATTATCGATAAAAAACACATGCGAGCAGAAGAATTACGGGATTTAAAAGGAGATGCTACTAAACTTAGAGAACACATAGGATGGGTACCTAGTTATACTTTTGAGACTATGATTGATGAAATGGTGGAATATTGGTTAAAATATTATAAAGAAAAAAATATCATCTATGCATAAAATATTAGTAACAGGAGGATACGGTTTAGTAGGATCCGAATTTAATGGATCAGAATACAAAAAAATTGGGTCAAAATATTGTGATTTAAGAGATAGTCATAACACCAATAGTTTATTTTTACAAAATAGTTTTGATAGTGTTATTCATTGTGCTGCAAAAGTAGGTGGTGTAGGGGGTAATATGAGATATAAGGGAGAATTCTTTTATGATAACATAATGATGAATACTAACGTTATTGAATCTGCCCGAAGGCATGAAATTAAAAATTTAGTTTCTTTTCTTTCCACATGTGTTTTTCCGAATGATGTAGAATATCCTTTAACTGAGAAAAAAATACATTTAGGTCCACCACATAATTCTAATGATGCTTATGCATATGCTAAAAGAATGTCCGACATTCAAATTAGATCTTATAAAGAACAATATGACCTTAATTATAAATGCGTAATACCAACCAATATCTATGGCCCAAATGATAACTATGATATAGAAAATGGGCATGTAGTTCCTTCTTTAATACATAAATGTTTTATCGCTAAAGAAAGTAATACTCCTTTTACCATTTGGGGGACAGGTAAACCCTTAAGAGAATTTATATTTAGTAAAGATGTGGCAAATTTAACTAAATGGGTTTTAGATAATTATATTGAAAATGAACCAATTATTCTTTCTACATCGGAAGAAATATCTATTAAAGAGGTAGTAGATATCATAGTAGAATTAATGAATTTCAAAGGAGAAGTTAAATGGGATCCAACTAAACCTGATGGGCAATTTAGAAAACCTAGTGATAATAGTAAAATTAAAGATTACCTACCAACCTTTAAGTTTACCCCCATAGAAAATGGTTTAAAAGAAACAATTTCTTATTTTTTAGAAAATTATGATAAAATTAGGAAAGGTAACCATATACTTTCTAAATCTCTGTGAGTATATTCGTATAAAAAAATACTACATATATAATGGCGAGACGTAAATTTAAAGAGATTCCTGAAGAAGACATTCAGGAGTTACACGCATTTTTAGAAAAAACAAATAAAGAAGAAGATTTAGTATTAAGTACATTAAGTGTTAATATTAAATGTAGGACTGAAAATCAAAAAAAATTAATCAATTCTATCAAACAAAATGAAATAACCATTTGTAGTGGTTTACCTGGTACAGGAAAAACTTTTTTATCGTGTGCTCAAGCATTGAAGCTTTTAAAAAGTAAAAATCCAGGAAAATACAAAAGAATTGTATTAATCAAATCAGTAACCACGTTAAAAAATGAAGAAATAGGATTTTTAAAAGGCTCATTAGAAGAAAAAATGGAACCTTATATAGATTCTTTTATGGATAATTTTCGTAAATTAATAGGAAAGGCGAGAACGGGTAAATTAAGATCGTTAGGGTTGGTAGAAGTTTTACCTATTGCATTTGCGAGAGGTAGAAGTATAGATAACTCAATAATTATTATTGATGAAGCTCAAAATATATCAACAGATAACATTAGAACTTTAATGACTAGAATTGGAGACGATTCCAAAATGGTAATTTTAGGGGATGTAAAACAAAAAGATATAAGAAATAAAAAAGATTCGGCATTAGAATTAGTATTAGAAAAATTTAAAGATATACCTAATTTTGGGTGTGTTGAATTAAGAAATCCTAATGATGTAGTGAGAAATCCGATAATAAAAACTATTGAGGAAGTATTTGAAAATTTATAATCATGAAAATAGGTATTACAATAGATGGGGTAATAAGAGATTTTATTACTAAATTTGAACAGGTGTATGATAAATATTATCCTGTGATAGATGAAGAAACGGGGGAGAATATTGTTATAGAAAGAGACATAAAAGACCTAGATCTTTTAAAATATTTTAAGTTTAGTGGGGATAGTGTTAATGAAGAAGCAATGGAGATAAATAAATTTTTATACGTAGATGCAGCATTGGAGATATTTGGTCATGCTGGTGAAGTTAAACTAAACTCTATTGAACACTTAAATCAATTACATAATATAATAGAAGATATGGGACATACACCTATTATTATTAGTAAGGAATTAAATAATAGTAAACCAGCCACACTATTTTTCCTCTCCAAATTTTCAACTAAAGTTAATAATATAATTTTTGTAAGAGATTATGAAGAAAAATGGGAACATGTGGATATATTAATAACTGCCTCACCACAAACATTAGAAACTAAACCAAATGGTAAAGTATCAATAAAGGTTATTAATACCTATAATAAACATAACGATTCAGATTATACAATAGTAGATTTAAAAGAAATTTTAGACGATAAAAAAACATTAACTAAAATTTTAAGTACGGAAACTGTAGAATTTGAGGATATTACATAAAAATCATTTACTTAAATAGGAAATTGATTTAATTTTAAAATAAAATTATGGACAATATATTATTAGAAGTGGGTGGAAAAGAGTATTACATAGATGTGGATGCCTTATCTGCCTGTATAAGTGTTGAAAAAAAATCATTAGTCGGATCAGACAATGAAGAAATACATAATAAAGTAGAAAATGAAGGTGGATTACAGATAGATGTTGCTAAATATGAAATTTATAGAGATTTATTAAACACTGTTTTAACCACTAATGAAATTTTTGATGAAAAATTAGGTGTTGCCGGTTTAAATTCTTTACCAATACCCTTTAAATTATCTTTTAATACCTTATTAATTAAAAGAATCATAAAAGAATTATAAAAATACAAACATGAGTGATAAAATTACAAACTTAGAAGAAGCAATTGAAAAAATAAACAATAAAGATTTTGGTATTTATTTTTTCACTATAGATACTAAGGGTAATCCTACTGCAGGCGTTGCCAATATCTATGAACATGTAAAAGTTTTACGTGAATTAGGATATAATGCACAAATTTTACATGATAAAAACGATTATAAATTAAAAGGTGATGATGAAGGTATTGGTCTGGAGGATTGGTTAGGTGAAGAATATGCTTCACTACCTCACGTTTCCATAGAATCCCAACAACTACAAGTTGGTCTTGCGGATGTTGTAGTAATACCCGAAGCATTTGCAAGTATAATGAAACAGACTACTAATTTCCCTTGTAAAAGAATAGTATTCTTACAATCTTATGAATATATTTTTGAAATGTTAGAAATTGGTGAAAATTGGGGAGCATTTGGAATTAATGATGTGATTACTACAAACCAAAATTTAAAAGACTATGTTAATAGTGTATTTAGAAATATGGTTACAGAAATTATACCTGTAGGTATTCCAGAATATTTTACACCTAACGAAAAACCTACTGTCCCTACCGTCGCAATTAGTGCGAGAGATAAAAGAGAGGTTTTGAAACTAGTAAAAGTATTTTTCCAAAAATATCCACACTATCAATTTGTAACGTTTAGAGATATGTCAGGGTTGGCACGAAAAGATTTTGCTAAAGCTTTACAAGAATCATTTTTAGGGGTATGGATAGATGAATTAGCAAGTTTTGGTACATTCCCTATAGAATGTATGAAAACTAATACTCCTGTTATTGGTAAAATTCCTAGGTTAGTACCTGAATGGATGGGTAATGTTGACGATAAAGGTAATTTACAATTAAATGATAATGGTGTATGGACAGCGAATTTAAACGCTTTACCTGATTTAATCGCAACTATGGTTGGATTATACATGGAAGATTCTATACCAACCAACATTACTGAAGGTACTACTGAATATACGACCCAATATACTGAAGAAAAGACTAAAAATACTATTAAAGAAGTATATGGTAAAATATTTGATAGAAGAATTGTGGAAATAAACAATTTAATAACAAAAGAATCTGCAACACTAGAAACGTCTACTGTTGAAAATAATAATTAATTAAAAAAAATAGATATGTCGAATAATATAACGGTTATTATACCAATACATGAATTAAGTGATAATCTAGAAGATTATTTAAAAAAATCTGTGTTAAGTGTCGCAGAACAAACTACTTTACCTACCGAACTTTTAATTGTAAGTGCAAAAAATAAAGAATTAAAAACATTTTTAAATAAATTTGATTTTGGTGCAGTTAAAGATATAACTCGTATCGTAGAAAACGATAATGAAGATACATCATTCCAATCTCAAATAAATTATGGAGTAAATGAAAGTAATACACCATATTTTACTTTTTTAGAGTATGATGATGAGCTTTCTAAAATATGGATTAAAAATGGTAAAGAATATATAAATCATTATCCTGAAGTAGGAGTATTTTTACCTATCATATTTGAATGTGATGTTAACGGACAATTCCTTTCTTTCACCAATGAAAATGTTTGGGTAAATAATGTTTCGGAACAACAAGGGTTTTTAGATAATAATACATTACAAAAAGTCCATAATTTTAATTTTGATGGAATGATTGTTAAAAAAGAAACATTCCAAGAGCATGGCGAGTTAAAGGCTAATATGAAACTCACTTTTACTTATGAATTTTTGTTAAGAATGAGTTATTTCTCTATACCTATAATGGTAATACCAAAATTGGGTTATAAACACATCAATAATAGAGCAAACTCACTATTTGATCATTATAAAAATACTGTTGATGTATTAGAGACTAAATTTTGGGTTAACAAAGCAAAGAAAGAATATTTTTTCACAGAAGATAGAGAAATAACATACGAAGCAGAAACCGTATAAATGTCTGAGGAACCCAAAAAGCGTGGACGTAAAAGGACAACTAATTTATATTTCGGACCGGAACAGGAAGAAGCTGTAGTAACTTTTTTAACTTCTGAAGATTGGGAAGAAAGAAATAGAATTTATAATAATCATTTACGCGCACCCTTAAATAAAATGATAGAATCCATTATTCGAAGGTATAAGCTTTATAGAAAGGCAGATACCTTCGAAGATGTACATGCAGATACCTTATCTTTTTTAGCAACCAAAATGGAAAAATTCCAACCTGATAAAAATAAAAAAGCGTATTCTTATTTTGGAACAATATGTAAAAATTATTTATTAGGGCAATTACTTAAAGCAGATAAAAGAATGAAATCAGACCTTTCTTATGAAGATATGTATAAGACTGTCGAAGAAATGGATGATTATAAATATAGTATTGAAGATGGTGATAAAACACCTTTAGAAGAATTTATAAGAGAAATTTCTGCCAATATTAAAGCAGAAACTAATCATGGTAAAATTACTGAAAATGAAAAATTAGTAGGTAATGCGTTAGTTATGGTGTTAGATAATTGGGAAACTATATTTGAACAAGTAGAAAGTGGGAATAAATACAATAAAAATTTAATACTATCTTATATTAGAGAAATATCTGGTTTAACCACTAAAGATATTAGAGTTTCTATGAGAAGATATAAAAAAATCTACTCAGCCCTTAAAAATTTCAAAATAGATAAAGGTTTATTGTAAAAAGTACCGTTTTTAATATTTATAGTTAAAGATAGTATGTTATGGGAAGACCTAAAAAAACTAAAATAAATTTAGATAAGAATAGTTTGCAAGAATTTATGCAAGAAATTTATAATGATTGTGTAAATGTAATGAATAGTGCTCGTAAAGAATTAAATGAAAGAAAAAATAGGGCAGAAATAGAAGATGTTAATGACGAATCTTTAATTGGTAAAGTTAATAATGATACTTTAAAAATTATAGAAGCCACCATTGATAGGAAATTAGCTTTAGCTAAATTACAAACTCAAATTATCAGTACAGATAACAAAGATACTGATAATACCTCTCAAACAGATAATAGTTTCACTGATCAAGATAAACATTTATTACGTGAATTATTTAATGAGAAGAAAAACGATACTAATACTGACTACGATTTAGACTAAATTTATGAGTGAAAAATTAAAAAATATAGTTTGTGAACCAAAAGATATCATAGGAGATCTAAAACGAGAGATTATGGAATTAATTAGTCTCCGTAAAATTACTTGTGATAATTTACCCTCAGTATCTATACCTACATTCCCACCACCAATTCCTTCAATTAATTTAAGTATGAGTGTTATAGATTTCTTAAAAGATATTTTAGCATTGGTACAAGGAATAAGTTTTGAACAAATGAGATTACAACTTATAGCTTGGTTAGTGGAACAAATACAACCTTTAGAAAGGAGTTTAGCTTTAAATTTTAAATTAGCGTTAAAAGAATGTTTTGCGTGTCAAACTAGTCCTATTATACCTACATGGTTATTCTATACTGACCCTACTACAGGGGCATTGGGAGAAGGGATTAATATTGAATTAAATAAAATAGATTTAACTTGTTTATTTAGTGTTAATCCTAATAGTGAGGCAGGTAAGTTACTATATGACGGCACACCCCAAACAGATTTGAATAGGTTTTTATGGGATGTTATTCAAGCTAATGGAACACCTTTATTGTGGAAAGATCCTATCACAGGTAAAGATATTGCTTATTTTACATTTTTAGAAGATGATCCTAGTGCTTACACCACTACAACTAATGCTGGTGGACCTCAAGATGGTGACCCTAAAGAAATGGTTTTTAAAATGCATATTGCAAATACTTTTCATAATAAAAGTTTAATCACATTTATTAATGATTATGTAAATAGTCAAACACCTTTATTTGATAGTAATAAAGTCATACCAAATACTATTAATTTTATTTATGGGACAATAACTAATAAAATAAAATTACCTGAAGAATGTGTTGGTCAGATTGTGGAATTAGAAACTGCAATAGAAGATTATATTAATATAGGAATAAATGATGCAGAAGTGGAAGTGGATAATTCATTCTATTCCTTCACTACTGAACAAATGGTTGATATTAAAAATAAAGTTTCCCAACGAATGGCAGGTGTTAAAAATTATGAAAAATGTTGTAATAAACAAAGTAGTAAAATATCTTTTTCGGAGTTAGTAGATATAAATGATAATATACAGGCGACATCAACTCTAAATGAACAAATTGATGTATATGGTAAAGCAATTAATTCTTTAAATGATTCATCTATCTCTAATTTATCATCTAATGACGCAGATAGAGGATCAGAAGAATTCTTTTCTAACTTTATAACTGGATTACAAGTAGCACTTACAAAAATGTTTTTATCACCTAAAAATCTTATGTTGGCAAATATGATGTTTTTTTTAGTTAATAATAAACCCATACAGTCTAATACAATTAAAGGAATATTAAAAGATTTCGAATGTGTGTTTAGAATAATTTTGGCAGATTTAATCAATAAATTAATTTATGAATTTTTATTGCCACTTATTATTAACGCATTAAAAAATATTATACTTTGTTATATAACTAAAAAAATAAAGGAAAAACAATTATATAATTTATTAACATTAAAAAGTTTATTACCAGGACCAATTGCAGGAGCATTAGATAAAGTAGACCAATTATTAGGTAAAGGTAGTCAAATAACAGATATAGCACAAGGATATGCCAATCAAGTTAATTTAAATTCTCTTAATAATATAAATTTAAAGGGAACTAAGTTTGGTAAATTCTGTGATTAAAAAAATATATTATGAGTAATAATTCAAATAGTGCACGCAGTCAAGGAGTTTTAGGTGCGATTAGTACCGTTACTAACTTATTAAAAAATGCGTTTAACCCTTCCACCCCATTACAACCAGTTGCTAGTGCACAAATATTGGCTGGGGCACAATTTAGAGAAGGATTAAGTGCAATAGATATCGCATCTAAAATTATCCAAAGAAAAAAGGATTTAGGAATCCCTATTGGGCCTTTACCTAGTGGTGGTGATAACTTAGATTTAATGATGGAAACTATAAGAGTAGAAGAAATTGTAAATGCACTATTAACAAAAATGAAAGTAGAAGTTGCAATACCTCCAGGGACTAGTCTAACAGCTACAGGAGGAAATGCAGGTGGACCGATAGTAGTTCAAGGAATAACAACTCAAATAGTAAAAGGACAAGGAATTGCAAGATAATACAGAAAATAAAATAATAGACTGGAAAAATATTTCTAATAGTAAAATTAAAGAAAATTTAATGTCTTTACGACATGAACATATTGCGTTGAAATCTCAAGTAGATAAAATTTTAAAGAAAATGTCGGAAGTAGAGAAGGAATATTATTATGGGAATTCAATTTTAACTAATAGATATAAAGGTGTTGAGTAATGAATAATTATTATGAAGATAGTATTAAGAAAAGTATACCTTTAATTAGATGGGGTATAGTTACCAATAATATTGATAATGGACAATCAGGTATTATTCAAGTTCGTATTGATGGTATAGATGACACCGTTACAATAGATAGTGAATTACCTCCTTGTTTACCTTTATTACCTAGATTTTTAAATGTTTTACCAAAAGTAGGAGAAGCAGTATATGTTTTTCAATGGGATTATGATACTGGTGCACCTAATGCGGAGTTTCAAAATACTAGATTATATTTTGGTCCGGTTATAAGTACTCCCACTAAGTTAGACTATGATGATGCCAAACAATCTAATTCAGTTTTACCTTTTGGTCATAGTCAAGTAGGAAATCCTAATATTCAAGAAGGCGCTTATGGTATAAGTGATAACGATATTGTTTTACAAGGTAGATATAATACTGATATCATACAAAAAGATCGTCAAGTTTGGTTAAGGGCGGGAAAATTTGTTGAGGGGGAGAATAATCAATTTAATACTACAGACATAGGGTATATCCAACTTAGATATGGGGGGGAAAAATTAAAAACTACTACTGAAGATAAAGAAATAGTTACCAAAGTTGCACCAATACCTAATAGATTAATACAAACTTATATTACTACCTATATAACTGGAAATATTGCATTATCAAATGATTTATCTCCTGAGAGATATGTACAATCCGACATCACTAAAACCACTATTAATATAACAGTAAAAGATTTAGAAAGTAATAATATTTTAAATACATTGGTTCAAGACTTTATAGGGGTTACTTCTAGAGAAAGTGCTATTTTAGCATCCAATACTTTTATTAATACGTGGAAAGGAAATAAATGGAAATTAAAATGTGATGCACCAGATTTACTTAATAATTATCCTAATGCGTCTAATGGGATTGCAATATATTCTATAACCCCTAAAGAAGAAAGAAAAATTATTAAAGTTAATAAAACCACAATAGAAAAAGATGATAAATCAAGTGTCATTAACTTGGTGGCAAATAAAATAAATCTGTTGAGTCATGATGGGGAACATACTTTTGATTTAACAGACCCAAAACAATTAATTACTGGGGAAGAACAAGAGGTAATCAATAGTGAAGCCCATCCCTTAGTTTATGGTGATAAATTAGTAGAATTTCTTAAATTAATGAAGGAATATGTTAATTTACATGTTCACCCTTATAATGGTTTACCGGCAGATCCTGATTCTACTAAATTAGAAGTATTAAGATTTGACTTAGATACTATATTAAATAAAAACATTAACAGTAATTAATATATTTATATATAAAGAAAATGGTAATTAGATCATACATAGACAAGAATAATACAATTATTTTAAATAGTCAGGCAAACACTGGGAATAACCCTATTGCAGAATTGTATTATGGTGGGTCAGATACACGAGAAGAATATACTAGACATTTATTATATTTTGATGTTACTGACTTACAAGAAAGATATGCGGCAGGTAAATTAGGAGATTTATCTAAAGTAACCCATACATTAAAAATGTGTAATAGTTCTTATTTTGATCAGAATTTACAGGCACAAAAATTAATAGATGGAAAACAAAGAACTTCTTCCTTTGATTTAAATTTGTTTAGAATAAGACAAGAATGGGATGAAGGAACAGGATATGATTACCAAAGAGTACTTAGTGTAGAAAGTGATAATAATATAACATTTGTGGAAAGTGCTAGTAATTGGTTTTATGCTACTACCACTACTCCATGGTCAGGTACCACTTCATGTGTATATAATGGTTTAACTGGTAGTACTTGTGATGGGCAAACAGGATACACTCAACATATAGATGGAGGTATTTATTTAGGTTGTCCCACAGGAATTACTATTACTACTCAACATTTTGATAAAGGGAATGAAAATATAGAAATGGATATGACCGCAGAAGTTAATAGTCTTATTACTGGCGGTACTATTAATTATGGTTATGGTATTTCTTTTGATTGTCAATTAGAAAATACTATTACAGCCCCTTCACAATACGTAGGGTTTTTTACTAGACATACCCAAACTTATTATGAACCGTTTGTAGAAACTATATATGACAATCCAATAAAAGATGATAGAAAAAATTTCTATAAAAATAAACTTAATAGACTTTACCTATATAGTAATGTAAATGGAGAGCCAAAAAATTTAGATAACTTACCTAGTGTTACTATATACGATGAAACTGGAAATGTATTTTCAGCAATAACTACAGGGGATACTATCCAAGCTACTGAAGGTATATATTACGCAGAAGTATTTGTCCCACCTACCGCCAATGATGGTGTGTTATATTTTGATGTGTGGGGAGATATAAATGTTGATGGTATAAGTTTAAGTAATGTAGAATTAGATTTCGAAATAAAAGATGATACCCAATATTATCAAATAGGTAATAATGAATCTCTTCCGGTAGATTACGCTATGTCAATAAGTGGTGTTAAAAGAGATGAAAAAATAAAAAGAGGGGAAGTAAGAAAAATAATGGTATCTGCTCGTATACCTTATACTATCAATGAAAGTAAGGTTATTGATAATTTACAATATCGTTTGTGGGTAAGAGAAGGTACGACACAAGTAAATGTAATAGATTGGCAAGATGTTAATATGGCATACTTAAAAAATTATTTTCTATTAGACACCTCTTGGATGATACCAAATAGATATTATATCGATATTAAATTAACATCTAATCAAGAAGTTAAAACTTACATCGATCAAATGCAATTCGAAATAGTCAATCAAGTTGACGAATTACACTGATTTTAGTGGGTTTAAGGGAGTTTTAAGGTAGTCTTATATATAATATATATAAGACAAGGAAAGAGTCTTATATCGTCTAATTTGTAAAAATGTTGGTTTTTGGCTAAATAAAGGGGAATTTAATCTTCATCATAGATCATGTCAAATGACATATTCTCTATCTTACTTTTTACTTTTTCTATTACTCCCAACAATATATTTTCTATGGACTCAGGAGTTAGTGGTATAGGAATATTAATATCGAAATTATCCATAGGTAATTCTATTTTACCCCCACCATCACCAACTGTAGCACTCACATCTACATTAACATGTGTATTAGTTTTAGGGTGGGCAGTTTCCTTCTTATATGAACTTTCTTGAGGATATTCTTTAAATTTCACATGAACCATTATTGTTCCATTTCTTCTAACACCATAAGGTAAATCATATCTATCCCAATAATTATTATCAAGTGTTATATATAAATTAAAACCATTATAACCATCCCAAAAAACAACTGGAGAATTAGAAACAAAACTTTCTTTATTTGTGTCAAACAATCTTTTACTATCATTCCATGTAATATTAAAGTTACCTATAAAATCTTCTCCACGTTCTTCTTTAACGTGTGCAATAATTTTTTGTAATGCCCTCACAAAAAGATATCCCCTATTTTCCATTTTTCTTATAGGTTCGTATTCCTTAAAAAGTTTATCACCATGCCACCAATAAGTCAATGCCATATCAAATGCTACATCATGTGACACACCAAAATGTTCAATTAACCAACCTGCAGCAATCCATCTATCAAAATTATGCATAGGGTCAGAGACACCAAATTTTTTATGTAATACCTGTAATAGTTTTTTTTCTTGAGGATTAAACTCTGAAGATGCATCTAATAAGGTTGCTTCTAATATGATATCTTTTTTCTTAATTCTCATAGGGCTAATTTAATAATAAATATCTTATAAAACAAAAAAAAAGGGTAGAAATACATCTACCCTTTTTAAAATATAATCAAAAATTAAGATTATCTTAATTGATTGATATCGAAAGTTACAACACCATCAACTGTTACTTTACCATAGAAACGGTTATTAACCATTTTCTTAGCGTAACGTGTCATGATACCTTTAGTAGGTGCAAAGTTGAATGGGTTTTGTAATGTAGGTGTCAATTGTAATGGTACGTAAGGTGCGTAAATGTACCCAGTATCCAACAATGATTTACCTTTATGTCCAACTATGATTGAGTTAGCTGGTGCATATGGATCACGATATACAGTATATCTTCCACCTAATGAACCAATTTTCTCAATACCCATGTTGTATTGATCTTGCTCAGGAGCTGCGTTAGATACGTGGAAGTATTCTAAGTCATCAAAAATAGCTGATACCTCAGAAGATACTATCACGAAGTTAGCACCACCTCTTAGAGTTGATTTATGGATTTGAGCAGATACTTGGTTGATTGTAGTAATCAATGTTTGATTCCACTCTTTTTGAGTGTAAGCATTGAAACCACCATCACCAGCAGTTCTTTTCCATCCATTATAATCCCATCTCATAGCCCAAGCTGCACCATTTCTCAAATCTCTCATGATTTCTCTGTCGATTTCAGCTGCTACTTGCTCAGAAAGTAAAGCTGTTAATTCAGCTTCAGCATCAATGTTATGGAATGCACTAACGTCTTGCGCTAGTTCAGGAGACCAAGTTGCTCTTAATTTTCTCTCTGTCACTGCAACAACTACTTCGTCAAGTTCAAAAGAAACTTCACCCATTTCAGTCGCAAATTCTAGAGATGCATATGAACCCCAACTTACATTACCTATAACTTCTAACTCTACTGATTCAGAACCTTGGTATCCGTTAACGATATTAGCGTCACAATCAACACAAGCAGGACATCTAAGGTCTAGCTCAATTAATAGACAACCATCAGGAGTACAAATATCACCATAGTTAACGATTCCTCTACCATATTGTTGTGCAACTACATTGTAAGGAATTGGTGTTCCAGCATCAATGTTACCACCTGCACACTCAATAGGTTTATCAGCAGTTACTACTAATGAAGAAAGGAAAGTTTCAGTATCCATTTCATTTCCATCAGGACCAGTTAATCTACCTGCACCTGTAGTTGAGAAACCAGAAACACAAATTGTAGCACTTACACCACCATTTGCATCCATTTGTTCCGAAACAGTTTTAGCAGAAAGAGATCCATCAGGCATTACAACTTGACCAGTAAATGATCCAGTAGTAATTGTTAATGTACCTTTAGACGCATCAAACATACCATTGTTGTAAAATACATCATAAAGTGATTTTTCCAAGAATTCAGATGTTTGTGTTCCTGCACAAGCACTGAATACACATTCTTGACCTGGAAGTGCTGGCCCGTTAAGAGGAGCATGATTTCTTCCAGTTGTTTTAGGTACAAAGTAAAATAATTTTCCGATTGGCATGTTCATCGCCTGTACCGATACGATATCGTTAGCCAATAATTTAGAGAATACCCTTCTTACGATAGGGAAAACTACAGTTTCGAAAGAACCAGATGAACTAGCATCTGTAGCTTCGTTCAATAGAGCAGAAGCTTGGTTTTCATATAACTGAGCAATGTTCTCTTTTACGTGACCTTTTAAACCTTCTAAGAATCCTAAAGAATCCCATTTTCCGATGGTTTTAGATCTGATTTGTTTCAAGTGTTCAAGTCCGATATTTCCAACTTCACCTGAATTTAATAAATGTCCCATTTTTTAATGTTATTTATTTTTTTGTTATTATTGTTTTAACTACGAAATTCTTTTCATTAAATCTTTTATCGCTGTAATTTGAGGATCTACATATGCTGTAGACTCATTCAAATCCGATTTAGAAGACTTAACAGTCTTATTGACTTTATTTTCAACAGATTCCGTAATAGGTGTTTTAGTATCTAACTCACCTTTTACTGTTTTATAAATGTTTTTAGATTCCTTAATACTTTCTGCACCATCAAACTTTTTTAAGATTTCCATCTTTTCAGTTTTAGTTGTAGAATGTTCAGTAAACAATCTATTCACATATGCTAAATTTGTATTAAATAAAGCAACTTCGTTTAATTTGTTTTTGAAAACTTTAAGAGCTTCTTTATATTCTTCATTTTTCTTTTTCAGCTCTTTGTATTCTTTAACAATTTTAGAATCAGCAACTTTTCCTGCATTTTTAGGGGTTCTTCTTCTTTCTGAAAGTGGTTTACGAGCTTTACGGTTTTCATTAGCATATGCTGTACCAGCTTTCTGTCCACCATATCTTTGTCTACCGCCGCCATAAGCACCATCTTGTCTATTATTTTGAGTTTTATCTTCTTCAAGATAATC
>CEOT01018566.1_pt1 | contig 15575 bp, 13 predicted proteins | sample 530671 | NCBI WGS metagenome assembly CEOT01 (sample SAMEA2620852, study PRJEB7988) | marine metagenome | isolation source: saline water (ENVO:00002010), including | reverse complement strand
TATTTTAAAGCATTAAGTGATCTTATTGATAAAAAAGGTGGTACACAAAGATCATATCAGGGAAGTGACTTATTAAGGTTATTTAAAACCAGATCTTATACGTGTAAAGTAGATGCTATGGGGTGTATGAATATCCAACCACTTATGTATTTTGATTTACAAAATGTCCCATTTTTTAATGGTGCATATCTTATAACCAACGTAAATCATAATATTACACCAAATAGTATGTCTACTAATTTTAGTGGTGTAAGACAATCTAAATTTATTACTAGTTATGTGGATAAACCTACTGCCTTCTTAAATATAGATTTAACGGCAGATTTACAATTACCTCCTATTGAATTTTCTAATAATTTAACCACTGACCCCTTATATAGTATTGGTGTTGATGAAGAGGTACAAAAATTAAATTTTGAGTATAATCAACTAACTGAAGAAAAATTAACTCAAGAATTAGGGGTGACAACTCCAGTGAATGAAAGAGTAAGTGCCACAGAATTAGGTAATGTTATGATTCAAAATGGTATTATAAGTAATAGTCAAGCAACTATGTTCTTAACTAATTTATTAGTAAATTCAGATAACCTATCTAAAACTGAAAAACAATCTGCAGATGATATACCTTCTTTAGAAAACTTTATTGTTAAATTTGATGATTCCTCCCCATTTTCGGGTCAAACTAAATATTATAGTGCAACACAAATGGATTCTTTTGTAGTTAATGGTTTAGAAATAAATAAAGTGTATGATGTTTATAACGATAAACAAAAGTTAGACCAAGATGGTGTAATTGTTGGTGGTAATGATCAAATAGGGGATTCTTTTAGATATAGAGAAAGAGGATATTTTTATATAAATGGTAAAGAACAGTATAAAAAGTTTGATAAAGGAGATCAAAAGTTAACACCTTTTGCGGTAAGTACTCAACCTAATATTGCTTTACGTGCCGCAATTTACGTATGGAATGATATTAAAGATGCTAACAAAAAATCTTGTAATGATTATGCTAAAGAAGATGGTAATTCTACTACGTTTGAAAGGACTAGTGCAATGAGTTGTCCTACAAAAAAGGATAAAGATAAATTTTATGAAAAATTTGAGTCCGTTTTAAGTAATTTTTCGTATGAGGGTAAACCTTTAATATCTTACGATAGGGCATAGGTATTAACTTTTTAAAAAAAAATTCTTATATTTGTAATTATGATTATTGGAAATATAGTTACACACCAACCCATAGAATTCGAAAAAGAATTTAAAGTATCTACTACTATAGAAGATATTATACCTAATTTACCCACAATAATAATAGGGTGGGATATTACTAAGGATACTATATCCGAAGCGTCTATTTTACATAAACAAATAAAAGAAAATTTATGTTGGACATTCACACCAAAAGAAAGAAAAGTTGAATATGAGGAAGATATTATAATATTTAAAAATCTATGTTATAGTAATATAGGGAATCATTTAAATTATGTATATATTGATCCTATTCATGATAAAAAGAGTAAAATTAAAAAAATTATTAATAAAATTAATAGTTTTAATAAATCAATTTCATATATAAGTGACAATAATATGTTATATATTTATAATGAAAACATCGTTTTTGGTGTTGATTTAAATATTATGGAATTAATAGGTATTAAAAAACAAAAAATAATTAATAAAATCAACCAATTAACTGATAGCCTTTTAATCAGAAATCAAGTATTTAATAAATGTAAGAGTATAATAACAAAAACTAACAAAAATAATAAAATACTACCTTACATTTATAGATATGGAGAATGCAGTGAAGATAATAACCCTAGCTTCGTTTGTCCTTAATGATAAAGTAGAAAGTTTCAAAAAATATCTACAAAAAAGGTTTAGAACCCCCGAAGATAAAATTTTCATCTACACATCAGAAGAAGAACAGGATAAACAGATATTAACATTTAGGGTTTATTTAAAAGATGGAAAAAAAATCAATACAAAATCCTTTTTCCCTACTACTATTATAGTACATAAAAAAGGAGAATGTTTTTACACAATTAATGCCTTGAATAAGTTAATTGAATCTGAAGTAGGTTTAGAAAAAGGGAATATTAATTATAAAGAACATGAAATAGATTGGGATAAATATCAAGGAAAAATGTTAATTGTAAAAAATGGAAATTTAGTAATAATGGACATTAATCGTAATTTTTCTGAATAATAGAATATTTATAATTAAAGACATTGATATGGAAAATAAAAAAGAAAAAAAGGAAAAACAAAATTTAGAAGATAAATTGGATGATTTCTTAAATGAAAAAAAGGAGAAGGAGTGTGTAGGTGAAGAGTGCTTTATCAATGATGGAAAAGAAATTGTAGAAAGAGTTACTAAAGTTTATAAAACTACAGATGGTAGACAATTATTAATTTAAAAAAAATGGGAAACGATAATTTATTAAAAGAGGAGCTTAAACGGCATATGCAATTGTTAGAATATACTTTCTATATGGAAGATGATATTACTAACCCTAATGATGAAGTTGAAAATTTATTATTGGGTGCGGCAGAAGAATTAAATGAACAAGATCCTGTTCCGGGAGAGGAAGAAGGAGAAGATCCTTTTGCTGATATGGCTGATGAGGAGGTTGAAGGAGAAGAAGTTGAAGGAGAAGAAGGGGAAGATCCTTTTGCTGATATGGCTGATGAAGAAGGTGAGACTGATCCTTTTGCTGATGAAGGTGGTTTAGAAGTAGAAGATGAATTTGCAGATGAAGGTGGAGAAGAAACTGTAGAAATAGAAGTTACCGATATTGTGGATAAAGCAGAAGAAACAAGAAATGAAATTAATGCTTTAACATCAAAAATGGATGAATTATTAGGAAAATTCAATGATTTAGAAGGGCAAGTATCTGGAATGGATCAAGTTATTGATAAAATAGATGAGTTAGAAAAAGAAATAGAGGAGAGAAACCCAACTCCTGTAGAACAATTAGAAATGAGATCAATGGATTCATTCCCTTATAGTGTATCTTTAACTGATTTTTGGAAAGATCAAGAAGGTTATGATGTAGGTAGTGAAGAAAAAGAAGAATATATAATTACTCAAAAAGACGTAAACGATTATAGTAAAACTGAAGTACAGCAATCATTTGATTATGACGCAAATGATGAAACAGAATAAACTTATTTTTTTAATTTGACTAATTGACCTATAATGTGTAAATTTAACCATTATAGGTTTTTTTTTATATTGACTTTTATAAAAAAGTACCTTATATTTAAATAATTAAATTAATTAATCATAAAAAATTAGAAAAATGAGTAAAGCTTTAGACGCAATACTATCTCAGTATGAGAAAAATACTGAAAAAAGTACAAAAGGAAGTAGAATATCCAACGAGGACAGATTAAAAAAGTATTTCACAGAAAAACTACAAAAAGGAGTTAAAAGTGCTACCAGAACTTTTAGGATTTTACCTGGAAAAGATGGTAATTCTCCTTTTCAAGAAGTATATTTTTACGAAAGACAAGTTAATGGTAAATATGAAAAAATTTACTGTAGTAAATTAAATGATGGCGAATATTGCCCATTGTATGAAGCTAAAGAAGCTTTATTAATGGAGGGTAGTAAGAAAGCCAAAGAAATGGCGAGAGAATATACTCCTCGTAAATTTTATGTAGTAAAAGGTATAGATAGAGATAATGAAGATCATGGTGTTAAATTTTGGAGATTTAAACATAAATACACTGGTGATGGTGTTATGGATAAGTTAATGCCTTTGTTTAAACTAAAAGGTGATATCACTGATGCTAGAGAAGGTAGAGATATTATTATTACTACTAATCGAAATGATAAAGGATGGAGCGTTGTGACTTCTATTATGTGTGACGATGTAACTCTATTAACTGAAGATACCACCAAAGCTAACGAGTGGTTTAACAACGAAGAAACATTTAGAGATGTTTACGCCAAAAAATCTCCTGAATATTTAGAAATAGTTGCAAAAAATATGACTCCTATTTGGGATTCAGAACAAAGTAAGTATGTTGCGGAAGAAGAAAGAGAAGAATCAGAAACCGCTTCATTGGAAGATGAAATAAATTTATTGAAGGATGATGTTACTACTACTTCTACTGTAGACACTACAGATGATAGTGTAGATGTAACTCCACTTGATAATGAAGAAACTGACGACTTACCATTTTAAGCATTATGGCAAAAAAACCTCTAAAAAAGAAATCAACTGATTTTTCTAGTATCCGGAAACGTTTTTCTTCTAGTGATAAGTATAAAGAACAAAAATACTTTGATCTAGGGGAATCTTTCCAAAAAGCGACAGGAATACCAGGACCAGCAATGGGTCAAATTAATATGTTATTGGGTCATTCCGATACTGGTAAAACTACCGCTTTAATCCAAACCGCAGTAGATGCACAAAAGAAAGGAATACTGCCTGTTTTTATTATTACCGAACAGAAATTTAGTTTTGAACATGCTAAACAAATGGGATTAGAAACTGAATATGTTGAAGAAGTAGATGAAAGTACAGGAGAAATCGAAGCATTTTGGGATGGATTTCTATTATATAGGTTGGGATTCGAATACATAGAACAAGCATTTGATTATGTTACTGAAATATTAGATGCACAAAAAAATGGGGATATACCTCATGATATTGTATTTTTATGGGACTCTATAGGGACAATTCCTTGTAAAATGAGTTTTGAAGGTAAAGGTGGTAATCAACATACCGCTCGTATTATTTCTGAAAAATGGGGTATGGGTATGGCACAAAGAATTACATCTTCTCGTAAAGAAAGTGCTCCTTATACTAATACTATGGTATTTGTTAACCAACCTTGGGTAGAATTACCTGATAATCCTTTTAGTCAACCAAGAATCCAACCTAAAGGAGGACAATCAATTTACTTATCTTGTGCGTTAGTATTTCTATTTGGTAATCAGAAAAGTTCAGGTGTATCTAAATTAAATGCGACTAACAAAGGTAGAAAAGTAAACTTTGCAGTAAGGACTAAGGTAGGCATACATAAAAATCATATGAACGGATTAGGTTATGCTGATTGTAGAATATTAGCTACCACACATGGGTTCATAGAAGATGATAAGAAGTCTATTGATTCTTATAAATCAGATTATAAAGAATATTGGTCACAAGTATTTGACAGTGTTGGTGAAGAAGTAGATTTTTCTATTGAAGAAGGAGATACTATAGAATCACCAGTGGAATACGCCGATCAATAACTATTGTTTAATTTTTAGAATCAATATGAGAAGTGTCCAGACCAACTAAAAGAAAAAAATATACAACCACCCTATTAGTAGATGGTGATTCATTATTAAAAACCGCCTATCATGGAGCGAAAAATCTTTACTATAAAGAAACCCATATAGGCGGTATTTTTCAATTCCTAACTATGTTAAGGAAGTGTATTAATGAACATCGTTATGATAGGGTTTTTGTCTTCTGGGATGGAATATTTAGTGGTAGGTTAAGGTATGACATCTATAAAGATTATAAATCCAACAGAGACAAAGATTTCTATACTCAACAACCACCTTCGGAACCCGAATTATATATTCAAAAAGAAAGAGTATTCCAATATTGTGAAGAACTATTTATTCGACAATTTCAAGATGAAATTATTGAAGCAGATGATGGAATTGCGTATTATTGTTCCAAAATTAAAGATGATGAAAAAATAGTCATAGTCACTAATGATAGAGATATGTTACAATTATTACATGAACGTATTGGTGTATATGTAATAAATTTAAGAAAAATAGTAACTATTAAAAATTATAATGAAAATTTTAACCATCATTATAGCAATATAAAACTATTAAAAATCCTCTCTGGTGACAACAGTGACAACATTAAAGGTATAAAAGGGGTGAGTGAAAAAACTTTAATAAAATATTTTCCCGAATTTACCCTACAATCTTTGACATTGGAAGATATATTTAGTAAAATTGAAATAATACAAAGCGAAAGAAAAACAAGATTGAAAACATTAGACAACATAATCAATAAAGTTACTGTAGGTATTCAAGGGGAGGATATCTATAATATTAACGATAAAATTATTGATTTAAAAAAACCATTATTAACCGAATCTTCTAAAACATATTTAGATGACTTATTTGAAACTCCTATTGATCCGGAAGATAGGACAACAAAAAATGTTATTAAAATGATGGTAGAAGATGGGTTAACAATGGCAATACCTGGGGGTAGAGATGGTTATATAAATTTTTTAAGACCATTTCTTAGAATTATTAAAAAAGAAAAAAGTTATTTTAGTAAAAACGCAAATTAAAAAGTTATGAAAAAGAATTATGAAAATCTCCCTTATGAATTTTTATTATTGATTAATAATAAACCTATAGTCGGAAGAAATTTCCAAATTAAAGGTTTTAATGTACATAGTTTACGATCTTTAGAATTAAAAGAAACTATAGATGATGCAGTATATGTGATTAAAGAACAATTTAAGGCAAGAAGTTGTGATTATCTATATAGATATTATAATCCGTATATAACTCAACCACCTTTGGAGAAGGATGAGAAAAAGAATATTTATGAGAACGAAGACATCTTCACTTTCCAAATAAAGGTTAAAGGAAGAATAGTGGCACAAACATTTTTTAGTGGTAATGATTTCCCACCAAAAGTTAGATATGATGTTGACATTCGTTCCATTATTCCGGAGATAATTTCAACCATACAAAATGGATTAACTTTAAAAAATTATACGCGTGAATATGAAGGTTACGCGCTTTAAGAGATATTTATATTTAAACCCACATTTTAATAAAAATGACTAAGGATAAAAGAACAAATTTAGGATATTTAGGATATAGTTTTCAAATAAGATTAGTCAAACAATTAATCGAAGACACAAAATTTTCAGAAGAAATAATGGACATTATTGAGCCATTATATTTTGATAATGAGTATCTGAGAATTATAATTGCTTCACTAAAAGATTACTTTGAAAAGTATGAATCTATACCTACATACGAAACACTCTTTCAATTAATAAAAGTAGACATTAAACGAGAAATCGCCAGAGAGTCTGCAATTACTATGATTAAAGAAGTGAAGAATACGGATCATAAAGATTGTCTACACACTCAAGAAGTAGCTATTAAGTTTTGTAAACAACAAGAACTTAAAAAAGCAAATACTAAAATACAAAAGATTTTAGATGCGGGAGATTTTGATAGATATGAAGAATGTGAAGAAATATTAAAAGATGCTTTAGCCGTAGGTACAGAAAAAGATGCGGGTATAGATGTATTTCATGCCATCGATGATGTGTTATGTGAGGATTTTAGAAATCCCATACCCACAGGAATGGTTGGTATTGATAATTTAATGGATGGTGGTTTATCTAAAGGAGAGTTAGGAGTTATTTTAGCACCTTTTGGTGTTGGTAAAACAACATTAATAACTAAAATGGCAAATACTGCATATAATTTAGGTTATAATGTAGTACAAATCTTTTTTGAGGATAACCCCAAGGTAATTCAGAGAAAACATATTACATGTTGGACTGAAGTACCACTTAATGAATTAACTGAAAACAGAGATAAAATTAAAAACATTTTACCAAAATTTAAAAGTAAGGAAGGTAATTTGATTTTGAAAAAGATGCCGAGTGATGGGACAACAATACCACACATTAAACAGTATCTCAGGAAGTTAAGTTCAAATGGTACCAAACCAGATATTGTTTTTATAGATTACATGGATTGTGTTTCACCTACAAAACAATTTAAAGATGAATGGACTGGAGAAGGAAATGTTATGAGACAATTCGAGACCATGATTTCTGAATTAAATGTTGTAGGATGGACGGCAGTACAAGGTAATAGAAGTTCTATTGGTGCTAATGTAGTAGAAGCGGACATGATCGGAGGATCAATCAAAAAAGGACAAATAGGTCACTTTATTTTATCGGTCGCAAAAACATTAGAACAAAAAGAAGAAGGAAGGGCAACTTTAGCTATTTTAAAATCTAGGTTTGGTAAAGATGGGGTAATATTGGAAGATATACTATTTGATAATGGTACATTGAAGATAGATACCACAATGTCGAGTGATGTTTCATTTTTAGATTTCGAAAAAGGAGAAGAAAAAAAGAAATCTAATCTTGTGATTGAAGCGATGAAAAAGAAGAAAGGCATCATGGGGAATAGCGAATAATAAGTTTTTTTATACGTTTAAAATGATTATAGTGTATATAATCATAGTGGGGTTTAACACCCTATAAAATAATAAGAAAAAAAATAGAGAAGAAAATGAAGTTGTCAAATAAGATTTTATCGGATATAACAGTCTACATGAAATATGCTAGATATCTACCCGATTTTAATAGAAGAGAAACTTGGGAAGAGTTAGTCACCAGGAATAAAAACATGCACATTAAGAAATATCCTGAATTAAAAGAGGATATTGAAAAAAATTATAAATTTGTATATGATAAGAAAGTATTACCCTCAATGAGGAGTATGCAATTTGGTGGTAAACCAATTGAGATATCCCCAAACAGAATTTATAATTGTGCATATATGCCTATTGACCATATCGATTCCTTTAGTGAGTGTATGTTCCTATTATTAGGTGGAACTGGTGTAGGTTATTCCGTACAAAAACATCACGTTGAAAAATTACCACCCGTAAATAAACCTTACCCTAAAAGAAAAAGAAGATTCCTTATTGGAGATTCTATTGAAGGTTGGGCAGATGCGATTAAAGTATTAATGAAATCATACTTAAATGGTAAAGGTTCACGAATTGAATTTGATTATTCTGATATTCGCCCTAAAGGTGCGAGATTAATAACATCTGGTGGTAAAGCACCGGGACCTCAACCATTAAAAGAATGTATTCTTAAGATTACTGGTATTTTAGAAAATCATGAAGATGGTGATAAATTATCTACTGTTGAAGTTCATGATATTGTTTGTCATATTGCAGATGCAGTATTGGCAGGTGGTATAAGAAGAGCGGCACTAATTAGTTTATTTAGTGCAGATGATGATTTAATGATTGGTTGTAAATCAGGAAACTGGTGGGAACTTAACCCACAAAGAGGTAGAGCAAATAATTCAGCTTGTTTAATGAGACATAAAATTACTAAAAAGTTTTTTATGAATCTTTGGAAAAGAGTTGAATTGAGTCAATCTGGTGAACCAGGAATTTATTTAAATAATGATAAAGATTGGGGAACTAATCCTTGTTGTGAGATTGCTCTACGACCTTACCAATTCTGTAATCTATGTGAAGTAAATGTGAGTAACATCCAATCTCAAGAAGATTTAAACGAAAGAGTTAAAGCTGCAGCATTTATTGGTACATTACAAGCTGGATACACTGATTTCCATTATCTAAGAGATATATGGAGAGAAACTACTGAAAAAGATGCGTTGATTGGTGTATCAATGACAGGAATAGGGTCAGGAAGAGTATTAGGTTATGATATGTCTAAAGCTGCAGACGTTGTTAAAAGGGAAAATTCTAGAGTTGCTAAAATATTAGGAATTAATAAAGCTGCTAGAACAACTACAGTTAAACCTGCAGGGACAACTTCATTAACATTAGGTACTTCATCAGGTATACATGCCTGGCATAATGACTTCTATATTAGAAGAATAAGAGTAGGTAAAAATGAATCTATTTATACATACTTAAAACAAAATCATCCTGAATTAGTAGAAGATGATTATTTTCGTGGACATGATACTGCAGTAATATCTATCCCTCAAGCCGCACCAGAAGGTTCTATTTTAAGAACTGAATCTGCTTTCGAACTTTTAGAAAGAGTGAAAAAAGTGGCAACGGAATGGGTTAAAAGTGGACATAGAAATGGTTCTAATAGTCATAATGTATCTGCAACCATCTCATTGAAAGAAGAAGATTGGGAATTGGCAGGTGAATGGATGTGGGATAATAGAGAACACTATAATGGGTTGTCTGTATTACCATATGATGGTGGAACGTATGTACAAGCCCCTTTTGAGGATATAACTGAGGAACAATACGAAAGAATGTTTCAATTCTTACAAGATATAGATTTATCTAAAATTGTAGAAGATAAAGATGAAACTACTTTAACTTCAGAGTTAGCTTGTGCAGGTGGTGCATGTGAAATTACTTAATTAACTCACACATATATTTAATTAAAAGGTACTCTTATGGGTACCTTTTTTTTATATTAATACTTTTCTTTTAAAAAATTTATTGTAGAATATTTATATACAAATGGCAGATAAAAGATATATAAATATTGATTTCCCTTTTAGAGATAGTGAAAACGGGTATTATTTTAAATTAAATAGTACAGATAAAGATGCTATTAGATCGGACTTATTACATCTATTATTAACAAATAAAGGGGAGAGGTTATATCTACCTGATTTTGGTAGTGATTTAAGAAAATATATTTTTGAGCCAAACGATAATATCACACATGATGATATTAGAAATAATTTAAACGAAACAATTAAAAAATATATACCAAATCTATATGTTAATGATATAACATTTAGAAATGATGATATACAAGAATTAATAATAGTTGAACTAAAATATACTGTTACTGAAGGTACATTTAGTAGTTCAGATACCATACAGTTAACATTTTAATTATGATAAAGAAAATTGATTATAACGCTAGAAATTTCGCTGATGTAAGGGATCAGTTAGTAAAATTTATTAAACAATATTATCCAGATGTATTTTCTGATTTTAATGATGCCTCTGTGGGTATGATGTTATTAGAGTTAAATGCTGCGGTAGGAGACATGTTATCTTTCCAAACCGATAGAATGTTTAATGAAACTCAAATAGATTATGCTCAAGAAAGATCGTCTTTATTAGAATTAGCTAGAACTTTCGGATTGAATGTACCGGGAAAGAGACCTAGTATTACAATTGTGGATTGGACAGTAACAGTTCCTGTAAAAGGAGACACCTTTGATTTATCTTACGCACCTAAAATTCTTAAAGGATCCCAAGCAAATGGTGCAGGTAAAGTATTTGAATTAATGGAAGATTGTGACTTTACATCTCCATTTACAACAGGAGGTATACCCAATAGATTAATTCTACCTAATATTGATAGTAGTGGTCAAATACAAAGTTATAATTTAGTAAAAAGAGAAATAGTTTTAAATGGATTTACTAAAATATTTAAAAAGATTATTGAAATACAAGATTATAAACCTTTTAATGAACTTATATTACCTGATGATAATGTATTATCTATTGAAAACATTATTACTAAAGAAGGAACTAATTTTACTACTAACCCAACCGAAAGTGAGTGGGCAGCGTTTGAAAATAATTGGTATGAAGTACCAGCGTTAGCACAAGCAGAAATTTATACTACTGATGATACTACATTAAGTGATAATAGTAGTATTTCTCCTGGTAAATGGAAAAATGCACCACAAAGATTTATAAAAGATTTTACGGATAATGGATTTTGTAGAATTATTTTCGGTGGTGGTGAAGCCGATACTTCCGCATTAAATGATTTTGTGGGGTGTAGAGGTCAAATAGATAGAATAGGAAATTTAATTAATAATTCATCATTGGGAGATATCCCACCTGTGAGTAATACTATGTTTATTAGATACAGAGTAGGGGGTGGTAATAGTTCTAACATTGGGCCTAACGTATTAACCCAATTAGGGGTAATTAATTTCATCGTTAATGGTAATGATAGTAATATTAATACACAAGTAAGAGAAAGTTTAACTATTAACAACCCAATCCCTGCAATGGGAGGGTTAGGACAACCATCAATAGAAGAAATTAGAAATTTAGTTAGATATAACTTTTCATCACAACATAGATGTGTGACAATAAAAGATTATCAAAGTAGAGTAAAGTTAATGCCGGGTAGATATGGGGTTCCATTTAGGACTGGTGTTTGGGAGGAAAGAAATAAAGTTAATGTTTCTATACTTGCATTAGATGAGAATGGAAAATTAACTACACAATCCACCTCTACATTAAAAGAAAATATTGCCGAATATTTGGCAGATTATAGAATGATAAATGATTACGTAACCATAAAGAATGGGCAAGTAATAAATTTAGGGTTTGAAGTTGATTTATTTGTTGATAAGAATATACCTAAAGGGGAAATCATATCAGGAGTAATAACTTCAATTACCGATTATATGGATATCAATAAATGGGATATGGGTGATAATATTTACCTATCTGATTTAATTGAGAATATAAACAATGTTGCAGGGGTATTAAATGTAACGGATTTAAGAATATATAATAAAGTTAATGAGAATGGAAAATATTCTTTTAATGAAATAGCACAACCGTTATTAGATGATGCCACACGTCAAGTTGACTTATTAAATAGATATACTCTATTTGGAATCCCTAATGGAATGTTTGAGGTAAAATACCCAAATAAGGACATTAAAGTAAGTGTTAGTACATAATAATAGTTACTTTTTCGTTTTTTTAATTAGTTTTAAGTAAAAAAATAAAGTTATGGGATGTAGTACATGTAATCAACAGAATCAAAATCAAGAAGAAAAAGATAATATTAGTTTAGTATCCGACCAACTAATGAATTCCAATGTAACGGATTACTTTTTAATTAAAGTAGGTACCTTTATAGCGGTAGTATTAGCAATACCCTTTATAGTATTGGCGTTAGTTTTTCAAGTATTTATACATTTCTTTATACCTAAATCAGTTAATGGGATTAATAAAAGATTCCGTAATGGATTCACCAATTTATTTGTGAAATTACAACAATTTAGGATTAAAAAGGAAATAAAGAAAAGAGAACAACAATTCAAAAATAATGGTGGATATGACGAAAATAGTGAACTATTAGATATCGAAGTCTACGAAGATATTGAAGATAACAAAAAAGCAGAATTAAATTGAAAGGATGTCTAAATCATACCGTATTAGAACCAAACCAGGTGAAGATGATGGGTACTTAAAGGTAAATCTAGATTTAAATCAACACTATGATTTTCTAGAAATACTAAGTTTGAAAATTTCTCAAACCGATGAGTATCAAAACTTCTGTGCCGATTATGGGGTAATTGCGGGAAGAATAGACATTAATAATGGATTTGGTGTACCTAATGTAAAGGTATCCATTTTTGTGCCCATTGAAGAGGCGGATTTAAATAATCCAGTCATATCTTCAATATATCCATATACCTCACCTACTAATGATGAAAAAAATGATAGAGGTATACGTTATAATTTATTACCAAATAAACAACAAACATTTGATCATACCCCAGTCGGAACTTTCCCTTCTAAAAGAGAGATGTTAGACAATGGAACAACTTTAGAAATATATGAAAAGTATTATAAATATACCACTACCACCAATCAGGCGGGAGATTTTATATTATTTGGGGTTCCTGTGGGGGAACATACCTTACATTATGATATGGATGTTAGTGATATTGGATTTATATCTTCTAGACCTTATGAATTAATTGCACAAGGTTATAGTGAAGATTTATTTGATAGTAGATTTAAATTTAAATCCTCTAATAATTTAGATAATCTCACCCAAATATATTCTCAAAATATATCCGTAACAGTTCACCCTTATTGGTGTGATAGTTTGAGTGTGGGTAGTACAATTGGTATTGTTAGAAAAGATATATCTATCGATTTAGAATTAATACCTACCGCCATTTTTATGGGTAGTATATTTTCCGATGATGAAAAAGATTCGGTAAATAAAAATTGTCGACCCGATAAAGATATGGGTAAGATGAATGATGTAATTACTGGTGCAGGAAAATTAGAGGCGATACGAAGAACAATTGATGGAACTATAGAAAGTTATGAGATTAATGGTGATGCAATAGATGATAATGGAAACTGGTCAATCCAGTTACCTATGAATTTACGTAAAGTAATTACCGATGAATTTGGTAACTTAATACCAAGTCCTGATGGGATAAAAGGAATTGCAACAGAAGCAGATTTTAGATTCAGAGTATCAATGGATAAATCTGATACCGATAAAAGATTAAGACAAAGAGTTAAATTTTTAGTCCCTAATTTAACGGGGAATTATAATTTTGGGTCTTACTCTTATGGGTCATTACAAAATACTGATCATTGGAAAATAAATGAACAATTATCTACTATCACACAAAATACTCCATATGAAGATGACCTTACTAACCAATATAACTACATTGAAGACTTTTTTACCTTTAGATGGAAAAAAGTTTATACTGTTAAACAATACATAGGAAGATTTCAAAAGAGTCAGAGAGACGAAACCAGAGCATTTATTGGTATAAAAGATATTGTTAATGGATATGGGGTTAATAAATTTCCTAGTAATAGGGTAGACACTAACATACATCCATTATATAGTGTATTATGTTTTATACTTTCTTTGTTCGCACATTTAGTGGGGGTTATAAATGGTATAATACAAATTATTAATGGATTAATAACTGCACTATGTAAATTCAAAATACCATTTTTTATATGTAGTTATCCTTTAAAGGGTGGTCAATTTAAAATCAAATATAGGTTACAAGAATACGATGATACTGGTGGTGTATGGGATGATGAAAATGATTTAAAGATGTTTACTACAGAATGTTATGATGCTAAAGGAGAATGTGATGATGTTAATACTGTGGGTAGTTGTAATAACGATTTAAGGGATTGTTATGATGCGGCAGGTTTACAAAATTTAATGCTCCCTTTAAATAGTGTACCTGGATGTAGTTCAGTTGTCGGACCGGGAGGAGGATATAGAGCCAATCTTACGTGGGATGTATTAAATAATCAAAGTGGTGTTTCTTGGCAGGGGGGTAATGTAAATGCGGCGTGTTGTCAATATTATTCAGGGGGATGGTGTTACAATTATGGTTCTTGTATGTACGCACCAGGACCGGGTTGTAAAAGAGTGGCATTTTATGGGGGTAGTGTATCTTCTATGGAAGCACAAACAGTAAATGATTGTAAAACTTGTAGTGTTGGGAATACCTGTGATCCGGGTTATATTAAACTTTTAGGTAGGTGTTGGGGGTTAAAATTCCAATGTTTATTCTCGGGGATATTTTGTGATCCTTGTCAAAATTACTGTGGGGATGAATTTTCTTGTGATGGTGGAAGTGGTTGTGGGAGTAACTTTGATTGTTGTGATGATAAATGTTGTATAAAAATACCTTTAATAGGGTTAAAATGTAAAGAAGAGGATATAACCATTAAACCTACTATATTAAAAACTCCATTTGCTAAAGATGTGTGTAATGATACATATGTTAAACCTTATAGTTGTTGGACGTGTGGTGGATTACAAACTCCAATAATAAAAGATTGGGTATCATGTGTATTAGAACCTGTGGCAGTGTTTTTAAAAATGTTAAAATTTGATTTTTATAATGATTGGGTAAGTGGTAGTTTATATTTCCCTTTAATAAAAAGAAAATATAAAGTTAGAAAGAGTAAAAAGAAATTCGGACAAATAAAGAAAGATAAATTTTGTCATTATAATTGTTTAACTAAAAATGCTAATCCTCC
>CEOT01006765.1_pt1 | contig 16839 bp, 26 predicted proteins | sample 530671 | NCBI WGS metagenome assembly CEOT01 (sample SAMEA2620852, study PRJEB7988) | marine metagenome | isolation source: saline water (ENVO:00002010), including | reverse complement strand
GTCGATTCGTTTTGGGAAGACGTTTATGACGACAATGGAAATTTGGTCACGATCGGAATTAAAAATCTTGAGAAGCAAGAAAGCGGTCTTGCTCCCCCTAAAGTTAAAGCGTTGCCATTTACTTCAAACGGCAAAGTAATTAAAGGCGGGTATTACCCCTTAAAGTACAACCCCCATGCCAGTGAGCAAGTTGCTCGCGAAGGCGAGATGAATATTGAAAACGCTCTTGTAGGCGGCTATCCGGGCTCGGCAATGACTGCGCATAATCACACGATTGCGCGCAAAGGTTCTGGCGGGCGCCCAATCAGATTGGGCCTAGATGTGCTGATGGACCATTTTGAACAAGTTACGCATGACCTTGCTTTCAGGCAGGCGGTTGTTAACGCAGACAATATTTTGACCGACTCAGCTGTAAGCGACGCAATTAAAGATGCAATTGGCGAGTCTGGACTGCGAGAAATGCGAAGGACTGTCATTACGGTTGCGCAAGGGCGAGCCGCGCCAATTACGCCAGCGGGGCAATTTGCGCGCAGTGTTCGCATGAAAGCAGCAAACGCCATTATGGCGTTAAACCTTAAAAGCATTTTGTCTACGCCGCTTGGTCTGTTGCAGTCAATTTCGGTTCTTGGCCCGACGTATATGACAAGAGGCTTAATTCAATGGTACTTAAGCGGAAGTAAGCCTGGGTCGCATTTATTGTCGCTTAGAGTCCCTGGCTACTCAATGTACGACAACGCTCGGCAAGTGTTTGCAAAAAGCTTGTTTATGCGCAACCGAGCAAGAGTTGCAACGCGCGAGCTAAATGAAGTTCAAAACAAAATTGAATTTGACATATCGGGGTCATTAGGAAAGAGCGCGCAAAAAGCTGGGTTTGCGCCAATGTTGTTCCTGGATGTGTATTCGGTGTCAATGCCGACATGGCTTGGTGCTTACGAAAAAGCGATGGCCGGGAAAGTTAAGAATGTCGCAGAAGGCGATGAGTCGAATGCAATTGCTTACGCGGACAGTGTTGTAAGGCGCTCGCAAGGCACTGGCGGCAATTTGAATTTGTCAAACATTCAATCGCTTGATGAGCTGTCAAAGCTTGTCACAATGTTTGGGTCGTATTTTAATACCACATACAATTTGCAGGCAGAAGCGTTTAACAAGATAAGGCAATCACAGGGGGTAGCAGAAACAGCAACAAACGTTGCTGCGTTTCTCTATCACTCGACGTTGCTAACGTTAATACCGGGCGCTTTTGGGGCAATTCTTTTGGAAAGCTTCACGGAAGAAGATGAAGAAAACATGAGCTATTCAGAGTGGCTGGCGCTACAAACGTTGCTATACGCAACGGGTCAAGTGTTTTTTATACGAGACGTTGCAAGCGGTATTGCTTCTGGCTTTAAGCCCTCTTTTACGCCAGCAGAGTCGGTGTTTTCAGCAATTGCTACTGGCGGCCAAGAAGTGTTTGGAATGTTAACGGACGAGGATTACGAGATGACTACGCGTGAGGCAAAAGCCATAGCTCGCGCTGTTGGTTATGCCAAAGGTGTTCCCGGTACTAATCAGATTATTAAAAGCACAGATTGGCTATATAAATATGTGGAAGGCGACTTGGAACATCCAGTTGAAGATATTTGGACGCCAGAAGGCATGAAACGCGTGCTTTTCACAGGGGATAGGTAAATGACAGTTTCTAGCGAAACTAATAAAGTCACTTATGCAGGTGACGGCGCAACGACTGTTTTTTCAACGTCGTTTTTATTTAGCGCAAACAATGAAGTTTCTGTCGTGCTGGTTAGTTCAGCAGGCGTTGAGACGGCTTGGACAGAGGGTACGCAATACACGCTTACTGGAGCAGGCACTGGCGCCGCTGGTAGCGTAACGGTTGACACAAGTCCTACAGATTACACTCCAGTATCAGGGCAAACCCTGGTTGTTAGGCTGACTCCGGCATTTTTGCAGCAAACAGCGTTGCCTCGTGGCGGGGTAATAAGTCCGGTAGACATTGAAGCCGCATTCGACAATTTGGTTCGTCAAAATTTGCGGCAAAACGAAATTTTTGACCGCACAGTTACAGCGCCAATTACCGAGGCGTCGCTTGATAATTTGCCGTTGTTGGCAACGAGAGCCAATAAGCTGTTTGCTTTTACTGCTGGCGGGCAGCCAACAGCGTCAACTAAAACGTTAACGCAAATTGAAAGTGGGGCTGACGACGCTGCGACTAGCGCTACTGCTGCTGCTGCAAGCGCAACAAGTGCGGCGAGTTCTGCAACAAGTGCGGCCACGTCCGCGACTAACGCAGCTGCGTCAGCGACTAGCGCGTCGAGCAGCGCGGCAGCGGCGGCGGCATCTGCCGCCAGCGGGTTTTTCAGGGATGTTGTTGACATCACGTATGCCAATTCGCCCTACACAATCAGTAACGCAAATGATGGCGACTTGTTTGAGGTCGATACGTCTGGCGGCAATGTGATTGTAAAGCTGCCAAATTTAAGCAGCGAGTCATCAGACCAGCGCTACGCTATAGCTAAGCTAACCAGCGACGCAAATACCGTTACTGTGCAAGCGCAGGGTAGCGGCACAATTAACGGCGCTGCGTCACACGTTATCACCGACCAATACGACGTTAAAAACTTTATTGGCGACCAGGATGATAACCAATGGCTGATGACAATTTTCACGCCTGCGACTGGGCTAGCGCAAAATAAATACGACGCCACGTCAGCGCCAACGGCGGGAGACGACACAAACGACGGTTATTCCGTGGGGTCTGTTTGGGTCGATGTGACAGCCGACCGTTTTTACATTTGCGTTGACGCAAGCGCTGGCGCTGCAGTCTGGGCGTCTAGGCTTGAGTTGTCTGCTGAAAATGTTTACACCGCCCAGCAGCGCATGACGCTCCAAACAGATACGTCGTCTTCAAACGCTGTTACATTTGATTTTGCTGGGGGTGATTGTTTCCTGGATTTAACGGAAAACATAACTTCTATCACGATTTCTAATTTGCCAGAAAACGCGTGGGCAACTTTAATCATACAACAGGGCTCTGGTGCGCGAACTGTTACGGGGTGGCCTGCTGCTGTTAAATGGCCCGCTGCGACAGCTCCGACCATTTCTACTACAGATAATGCGTACGACGTGATATCACTTTACAAAAAAGGTAGCGATATTATCGCGGCGATAACACAGGACCATCGCTAATGGGCAACCCACTTCAAGGTAGGTTCAAAGCAGCGGGAGGTGGTGGCTGGACCGAAGCCAACAACATTACTCGCTCTGCGTGGTTCGACGGCAGCGCTGATTACTTGTCGCGCAGCAGCGTCACGGGCACTAGCACTCGCAAATGGTCAATATTTGGTGCGTTTCGAGTTACCGATTTTAGCGCACGTAGTCGTTATATTTTTGAATGTGCTAGCGGCACTTCATCTCAAACTGCTCTTTTGTTGCGCGCCGAGCAAGACCTGCAATTTTTTGACTACAGCGGCGGCAGCGTAAATGCTGCTGTTTATAGCGACGGTCTAATTCGAGATAGTGAGTGGTACACGTTTTTGTGCGTTTGCGATACTGCAAATGCGTCTGCCGCGCTTCGCTGGCGGCTGTATGTGAATGAGGTTGAGCAATCAACAAACCGTACAAATCCGAGCCTGAATTACGATACGTCGTGGAACGATGGCACTAGCCAACATATTGGTGTGCAAAGTTATAGCTCGCTGCAAAATTATTGGGAAGGTTCTTTTGCAGCTATTTTGCACGCGGATAACACCGCGCTCACGCCAAGCGACGTGTTGGATAGCCACACCGTAGGAACGAACGGAAGCGTTCACTATCTTAAATCCGAAGCTGACTTGAAAGCGCTTGCCAACGCTGGCGGAACTGCAAGTTTTTTTCTGGCCAGTGACATTGGCGACGGCACTGACGACAGCAGCAAAGGGAATAACTTCACCGCAAGCAGTATGTCTGATGCGGCGAACGGCAGTGATGACACGCCCACAGACCCTTTGCCGATTTTTAACCCGCTGTTGCGCGGTGGCGGCAACGTTTATTTTGAAGAAGGCGGGGCTGTCGGTGGATCGGCGGACGGGTCTGAAGCTAATTTGTTAGTGGTTACGCCAGGGTTTTATTCAGGTAAGCATGTCATTGAATTCGACATTGCAAACAACGCATCTGGCTATCCTAAAGTTGGACTGGTGGACGCGGCGACTATGCGCGACGACTCGGTGCATGCCACCTCCGGGTCGCACGAGTTAGGCAGCGCTGCTGTTCCGGGCAGCTACGGATATGACCCGAGCGGCGCAATTCTCCACGAGGGGTCAACGATTGATAGCTCACCGGCATCTTTCACCACCAACGACCACATAGCGATAGAAGTCGACTTAAATAGCAACGTTATCCGCTGGTACAAAGGCGGGTCGTTACAGTCAACGACGTCGTCGGCAGGCCTAGAAGCGCCAGTGTTTTTTGCCATGGACGCGTACAACAATGCAGACGCCCGCATTGTCGCGAAGGTCGCTGACATGACGCACACCCCAACGACAGGGTATACGCCCCCAAAATATAGCAATCTTGCAAAGCCGGGGACGCAGGGCGCTGATGTGTTTCAAACACTGTTGTACACAGGCAACGCGGCTGACAATCGTGATATTACTGGCGCAGGTTTTCAACCAGATTTTATGTGGCACAAGCGCCGCAACGGGTCGCAAAGCCACAAGTTAATTGACTCAAGCCGAGGCGTGACAAAAGTTGTCGCTTCAGATGTTAACAGTGCCGAGGCGACTGAGGCGGGGTTAGATAGTTTTCAAACTGACGGAATACGTGTTGATAACGCGGATAGCACTAACGATAGTGGGGCTACCTATGCCGCATGGCTTTGGAAAATTAACGGCGGCACCACGGCGAGCAATGGCAACGGGAGCATAACAACGACGGTTCAAGTCGCGTCTGAAGGGCACATTTCCGTTGCCACATTTACTGCTACTGGCTCGGCTGCCACTTACGGTCACGGGCTGTCAGGTGCGCCAGATTTCGTAACTATCAAACGACGCAATGGCACGGACGCGTGGTACACATGGATGCAGGGCATGGGTGGCACGCAATATTTAACGTTGGATACAACTGACGCGGTCGCTACCAACTCCGCTGTTTATACGGCGCTACCTACATCTACAGTAGTTAACGGAGGCACCATATTCGGTGCCGGAACTTATGTGATGTATTGTTTCCGAAACGTGCCAGGGCTTTTGCAAGCTGGGGAATATGTTGGCAATGGAAACGTTGACGGGCCAGTGATTTTAACTGGGTTTAAAATTCGCTTTTTGCTAATCAAGGGCAGCGGCTCTGGGCAGGAATGGCAAATTTACGATACCGCGCGTAACGTTACAAACGATGACTCTTCGGTGTATCTGCAGGCAGATAGCGACGGCGCTGAAGGCACCGACCACAAAGATCTTGACCTCCTCTCTACCGGGGGAGGCGGTTTCAAGCTGCGCGATACTACTTCAACACTCAATACTAGTGGCACAAGCTATTTCTATGTCGCCATTGCTGACGTCGCCACTGGCACCGGCCTGCCACCCATCCCAGGGAGATAACTATGTATGCAATTGAAAATGACTCTGCCTGGATACAGGCCTCGCCCAACGCAGCTGCTGAGCACGCGACGCGCAACAATAGCGGCGTAATTAATTCTGCCAATCTCGCCAAATTGCCTGATGAAACGTTGTCATCATTCGGAGTGCGAAGACTTGACCAAGCTGCGCAATCACCGCCAAACACGTACATGATTGCGACGGCTGGAATAATTGTGCCAGACGGATATCGCGCAAAACAACAATGGCATTACGTGGATATGACGCTGGAACAGGCGCGAAAAAAATGTATGTCACAAATCGCCGCCAAAGCCTCTCAGTCGCGTCAAAAAGGCGTGGTGTTGCATGGGTATAGGTTTGAGACTGATAGTGAGGCAGTGGACCGATACGGCTTGATTGGCAGTGCTATGGGGGCAGGCGTCACATACCCAGTAGGCGGCGTGCCATTTTATTGCACGCAATTGAGCACTGACACGGCTAAACGGGTGCGGCTAGATGCCTCACAGTTTGCGGCGTTAGTTGAATTGGTTGCGTTAGTTTTGGTAGAAACGGCCGACAACGAAGACGCGTTATTGACCCTTGCGGAGACGGCGCCAAGCATCGAAGCAATACGCGAAATTGACATTGAAAACGCGTGGCCGTAATGGTTGAACTAATTTTGGTGCTGTGCGTTATGTTGGCTCCGGGTCAGGAGCCAAAATGCCACCGCGTCCCAACAGACATTACTTATGAGTCATTGGCGGAATGCAAAGCGAAGGCAGAGGCTGATGGCGGGCCAATTTTAATGAAAGCGGGGTACGAGGCTATGGCCGTAGGTGTCATGCCAGTGCAGAGCGCGGTAGGATGCGGCCCTCCCAAAGCCAAGTTAAGCGCAAAAAACAAGGGTAAAACATGAAATTAGCAAAATTAGTAATTGTGGTATGCGCAGCGTTCGCTGTGTCTGGATGTTTGGCGACGGTAGCCACTGTAGGTGCGAGCCTTGCTACGGGTATTGCTGCTGGGTGTGATAACGCAGCCGGAACAGGCAATGCCAACCGCTCAACAGTTAACGACGTGTGCGGTAGTTTGTTCGGTAAATAATTATGGGCGCTATGCGCGAAGATTTGTTGACGACTTACGGGCGAATGCCTGTCATCAGACCATTGCCGGTCAAGCCTGCCGACCGTCGTCTACGAGGTAAAGAACCGCGTTATCAGTTGCTAAACATGTATCGGTTTGATGATGAGTCGGGCCGGGAATGGACGATCCGCCCTGGATATGTATATGACGGGGCATCTATTCCGACACTGATTGGTCTAACGTGGGCGGCGACCTATAGCAAATTTGACCCGCGCGTCATGCGCGCAGCACTAGTCCATGATTATTTTTGCGACACGCGCCCGCCAGAGTTGAACTATTTGCAGGCTGCGGACCTGTTTCACAAAATGCTGTTGGAGGACGGTGCCGGAAAATGGAAAGCCCGGACAATGGTCCGGGCCGTGAAAATGTTTGGGCCTAAATGGGAATGATCGTGGGCCGGGAGTTAATGTCGTCCCGGCATTGCTCACAAATCTCGTCAATGCGGCCACAGTCGCCGCATGGTGCCGAGTGAATTAGGCCCGCCTCTTAAAGCTCGCGGAACTCGGCCAACGTAATACCGGCCGGAGCTTCTCTGCCGTTAGACACGCCGCAATCGACGGACGCCCAACACCTGAGTCAGGGGGTAAGCTTTAATTGACACTTTGTCGCCTTGATTGCCTCCAACGACCCAGACTTTATCGTCTTGCAAATGGCTGAAAAAAGCCACATGTCCCGGCGCCTTGATAACGTCAGGCCCAGGCTGCCTGCCTCGCCCGCGCTTAAATATCACTACGCAGTTAGCGTTTGCCCCTTCTAGCGACTCTTCTTTACCGACTAGCAGCCAGCTTCTGGCGCGCAAGCTTTTGCTGCGTTCCAGCCCCATATTGAAAGCCACCCAGTTGGCGAACGCGCTGCACCACGGCGTGGCGTCATCTTTTGGCCACTTCATGTCCATCTGCAGCATAGCCAAAATGGCCGGGTTACTTTTATGTCCGGGCACCTCTTTTATGCCCAGGTATTGCATCGCGCAATCGAGCGCGCCCCAATTTTGTCTACTCATTTTTTTCCCCTAAAACGGAATGTCGTCGTTGAAGCTTTGCTCTTCAGCAGGAGCTGCAGTTTTAGCGGGCGGCGTTGCCCACGATGATTCCTGTGTCTGCTGTTGCTTTGGCTTTCCTCCCAACATGTTCATAACGTCGACCGCAATTTCCGTGGACGATTTTTCAGTGCCATCCCTAGTCGTATATTTGCGCGTGCGCAATCGCCCCTCAAGGTAAACTTGCGATCCTTTTGACAGATACTGGCCAATTACCTCAGCCGTGCGACCAAATGCTACGCAGCGGTGCCACTCGGTGTGGTCCTCCCATTGGTCGCCGCGTTTAACTGACTCGGCCGTAGCGACCGAAAAATTGGCAATGCTTGTGCCTGTATTGGCCGCCCTAATTTCTGGGTCGCGGCCAAGATTGCCGACCAACGTTACCCGGTTAACTCCCCTACCCATTAGACTCACCTCGCTTGCACTGAATGTTCAGTGCCAATGCTTTGACCTTCATCATGCCAGCCAACTTCTTAATTTGCTCTGCTGACATGGATTCTTTTGCTTCGCTGGCTTCCACCTGCACGTCACGATACGACTCCTCATCTGACGCAAAATCGAGCAACCATGTCAGACGTTCAAACGCATCTTTGTGCATGCCGTCGTCATCGTTCGCCTCGACAATTTCAGCCTCAACAGGTGAAGCTGGCGGCTGTTCGATTATTTCAGCGTCAACAGTTTGGGCGTCGGCGGGCGCCGGGTCAGTGAACGCCTTTACGCTGCGGTCAAGTTGCATCTGTGCTTTGACCGACTCAGCAGTGCTGACAGGCTTGACGGTGCTGACGGTGCTGACTTCAATTGGCGAATAGTCGCCCACCTCTTCGGCGGATGTCAGGCCAGCAAACACGTCAGCCCACATGTCGCGTAATGCAAACGTTCGAGCGCGCATCTGCAGCATACGTTTTGGGTACTGCTTCCACGGCCCAGCTTTGCCCAACAATCCGGCCGTGCGTGCGTCCGCTTCGCTAAACGTGCGAATAACGTCCGGCTCGTTTGCACGTTTGCATATGCAAGTGGCCGTCATGCCTCCGTTTTCCTCAACAGTCAAATACTCCTCGGTTGCCACATGTTGTGGATGCCGTTTGACTAACCCTAGCATGCCGTCACCCCACATGGCTGGGCGCCCGTTAATGACCGCAATGGTCGACAGGCTGGCCATGGGCGTCAGGCCCAGTTCCATGCCCTTCTGCATGGCGACTAGCACATCTTCCGGCGAGCCCTGGTAGTCTTTTGGCACCAATTTACTGACAGCGATGAGTTTTGCGAACTCCATCATTTCGCTAATGGTTTGCGGCACAATCGGGGCAATTGCCTGCCCCGGTTGCAATGTCGTAATTTCCTGGGTCACTATCCGACTTCCTTTTTGGTATATGCCATCACCATCGCTTCACTGGCTTCCACGCTATACGCCTTGCGCTTGCGCAGCTTGCGAGTGTATCCGCCGTCAACGCCTGGAATCATGGCGCCCGCAGCCTCGCCAATTTCCCAACGCAAATGATTTAGCGCGGCCTCACGCGCGGCCAAATATTGCTTGGCTTTTTCACCGGCCATGACGGCCACCTCATGCCAATGTTGGGCCTCTTCGCCCAGCGTAACGATTTCCCCGGTTGTGCCAGGGTAAGTGCGGAGAATGTCTTTCCCCACGGTTGGCGCTGACCACTCCGGCTGGACCGGGTCTGCTGATGTGATTTGCGCCCAGCACTCGGCCTCAATTTCTATGAGCCCGTCGATTAGCTCATCGTCTCGTTCAATTTGATAGGTGCGAAAATCGCCGCCGCCAAAATAGACCGCTAAATGCCACCGGTCCCACCCGGTGCAGGCCATGTAATGCTGACACTGCAGCATGTCAGGTGCGTAGATACGTGGCGCTTCATCGTCGCCCGACCCGTAATGCTGGGCCATGGCACTGCCACGGTTTTTAATTTCTAGGCCCTCGTTTTGGCCGACAATCCGCCGGTCAATATGAGCCACCATCCATTCATGCTCGGGATGGATGATCGCGCCCGAGTGCCTTCGCACTTTTAGGTCCGTGCGGAGCGAGAACTCATCTGCGATGAATGCCTCCAGCTCGTTTCCAAATCGCACGGCCGGTAGGTCGCTAATGTCCTCCGGCTGCCATGCCCCGCGCTTTTCCATGATGAGCGCATACCTGCTTTTGTAGGGGTTCATGTTCGCCGCCGTGGCCGCGTCACTGCCTCCCATATAGAAACGCGGCCCCTCAATTGAGAGGTCGCGGCTATCGGCTGTTGTTTCCATCTGATTCTCCTGGTTGTGTTGGGTCGCCAAAGCATTGCCATTGCGACAGGTTGATGCGGCCGTCAACAGCGACGGCCTCCCGCGAACATGCCATGCAAAGGTGAATACTGTAGTGCATGCCTTCAGCCACGCCCGTTTCTGTGACGGACCATTCGCATTCGGTTACCATTTTGGATCTCGCGGTGACGCATCGTGTCCGTTGACGTCAGGCGATGAATTGCCGCGAACCAGTCCTAACAACGTTTCTGATTGCGTGGCGTCAGCAAAATTTATAGGCGCCTGATGCGGCGCCGTGTCTGCGCGCATATCAGCTGCCTCCTCAAGCGTAATTTTATGCATTAGCCAGTCGCTTAAATGACGAGGCACCGGCTGTCCAACTGCGGCAAATAAATCTGCAAGGCAATGCCCAATAAATTTATTGCCGCTGTCCATTACTCGCCGCGTCGGTTTGCGCGGCAACAACGTCACGTCAGCGTCGCGCGCAAAATTACTAGCCTGCGCAAGGCTAACCTCTCTGCCTAATTGGCCAGACAGCCATGCTGCCATTTCGATAACTGTCCACGCCGGAGGGTTGTCGCCGTAACCCGGCAATTCCCGCCGAGCGTCTGTTAGTTGCATGTTTTCGCGCCGAGACATTTGTTTGATCGACATGTGTCGCTCCTGTTATGCGCCTGTTTCCAGGCAAAAGCCCCGCAACGCGGGGCGGTTAACTATTGGTGGGTTAAAAACAACCCGGCTGGTTCATCTAAACTCGCCATATACAAACCCACTGCCAAAACGGCCAGCCGCGTTGTATATCGCGCGGGTAATGGCCTGCGGCACATTCGGCTTGCGCCAATCCGGCAACGGAGTATCAGAAAGATTCATCGCGGCAACGAGGTATCTCCCTGCCTCATAAAAGACGGCGTCCCATTCGTTCGCGTAATTGGTCCAGACCTTCGACTGCTGGGCATCGAGGTAACCTTGGCGAAAAGGTGGCTGCTTTGCCCACCCGCGTGCGGAGCCTCCGCCCGATTGGTTTCTTTCTTGGTTCAATTGTTAAGCCTCTTTATTGCGCCATTCGCGGCGCGCATCGCTCCAAATTTGCGGCAACACCCACGCTGCCAGGGCACCCAGAAGGGCGCCCAACCAAAAGCCTTTTGCTAGCACTTGATGACCTCATACACTTCGGATACGCGGGCGCGGCGGCGAACACGCGGGTCACGCACCGACACGATCTCTCCAACCTGCCCGCATGCGTAGCGAAATCCCGTGATTAGTTGCCAATGGTTGCCTGCTGCAAGCAGGTACACCCGGCCAGACGTCCGCATGCCTTTATGCTCCCGCAACCACGCGGCCAGGGTTGGCCGGGCAGCCGCTAAGTATTGGGCCCGGTCGCACTTCATTTGCCATTCGACAAGTTCTGAATTTATGCGAGGTGCAAATCCCGCAAGTTCGTCTATGTCGACGTTAACGTGGCTCGACGGCGGCAAATAAATGCTTCGCTCTTCGAGGACCATGTGGTGGAAGAGCAGGACGTGTTGTAACTCCACAACGTCGGTGCCTGTAATCATGCGCCGCCCGGTCGCCTCCCGTATCTGGCGTGCGACTTCTGACGTGTTGAGGCCTGTCAAAAACGACACCACAGCGGGCCCGCAATACCTGTTGTCGCCGCGTTCGCGGTTCAATTGATGCAACACCATTGCTACGCTGCCTTGCGGCCGTACACGCGCACGCTGGGCGCGATGGCCTTAATAGTGTGCGTGGTGTGGGCCGTCACCAGCTGACGGCTGGGGTTCAGCTTTTCGGCAATCGCTTGCCAGTTGATGGTCTCGACGGTCTTGGCGCTTTCCGCCGTGACGGTCACACGGTGTTGGCCAAGGTCGATGGTGAGCGGGCCTGCCGCCTTGAGCTGCGCGGCTAATGCCTTTTCCTGTTTGCGCAGGTCATCAATCTGCGCGCGCAGTTCGACCAGTTCGGCGGCGACGGGGGCGAGGTTTTCGTTGGTCATGATGCTAGTTCCTTGGGTTGTGCTGCCCACGGCGGGCAGCTGTAAAGCATTATAATGCCTATTTGGCGTTGCGCGCAACTTTATGCGTGGCGCACCGCGTAGCGACCTGCTGCGCCGCGTGATTGGCGGTTAAGCGCGTCGCTGCGAGCCTCCGCGTCGTCGCGTGTCAGGCCAGCAAAAATGATATCCGCTGGGCATCTCGGGTTGCCCCCGATAAACACCACGTCATAGCTGTTGTTGTGGGCCCACGATTGCCCAGCGGCGCCCCAACAAAAATCCGTAGTGTCGTGCAGCCCGTTCTTGGTCACGCGCTCAGCAATGCTGGCGAGTTCGCCGCACGTTCCGCCGTCTTCCCAAATTGCCTCGGCGCGTGCATCGTCGCGACCGGCGACAAAATGGATCGCCTCCATCAGTTCCGGCGATGTTTCGCGGGCCGCTGCTGATTCCAAAAATTTGCTCATCTCGCTCTCCGTGGTTGTGTCAGCCCCGGTAGCCGGGGCTTTGGTTGGGTTGTTAGTAAATTGAACGCTCAAACATGGGATTGCGCGTCTTCAATATGTTGTCTTTGACGCCTTGCACAACGCCAAAATCGAGCATGTAGCAAGCTGTCCAGTCAGCAGTCCTCGAATCAATCCTGGCGTAAATGTCAAGAATCTGTCTGAACGTTTGTGGCTTGTTTGCAATGGTGTCAAACGGCATGCGTATCTCCGTGGTTGTGGTTGCCTGGGCGGCGGCCTAAGCCGCCTCCGCCAGTTCGCCAGCCTGCGCGTTGGCTGCCATCCAGGCAGCCGCCTGAGAGGCCAGCGAGGCCGCCTTAATGATCGCGCGCTTGTCGTCGCGCATCCGCTTGGCCCAGCTCTTGAGGTAGCTGGCGTGGTTTTCAATTCCGTCGCGGTCGTGTTCCAGGTCGACGCCCAGTTCCGCCTGAAGGAATACGGCACCCAGTTCCGCGACCAGCTCTTCAAACGCGTATGCGTCGTCGCCAAACCGATTGCCCAGCGTGCGGTCGCAACGGTCAGCGTGGCTGGTCCAATGCACCAACTCGTGCAGGACGGTGCCGTAATAACCGGTGCTGCTTGCAAACGCTTCCAACTTCGGTGTGTGAACGGTGTCGGTGTCGCGCCTGTAGAACGCGCGAGTTGGATGGTGCTCGTGCTTAGCGCCTTGCGCGGCGATGAACGCGTCAGCGATTGCGTTGGCGTCGTTGCCGGTAGCAGGCTCAATTACGGAGGTGTCGGCGTCCCACGACTCAGGTAGGTCGGTGCACTGGTCGACGTTGAACACGGTGAACTGTTTGGCCAGCAGGTAGTCATCGCGCTTGCCGTTTTCGTCGCGCTTTTCGACCGGCTTCCACAGCAGAACTTGCGTGCCCTTCTCGCCCTTGCGGACGGAGCCGCCTGCCTTCTTTGCTTGGTTGAACGTAACCCAGCCGCTGCTGGCGTAACCCTGTTGTATCGCCTCGTCCCACAAGACGAGCGCGTTGATGCCGCTGTAGGCGCGGCCGGTGCTTGCGTTGACCGGAGCGCCGGACTTGGGCATCTGGGCAAGGAAGTGCTGCCATGCGCCAGCGTCCTCCATCAGGGCCAAGATTCGGTTGGTCAGGTTTTGTTGAATGTCTTTCATAATGCTAGTTCCGTGGCTGCTACTGCGAGTGAGTGGGTAGAATAATACCAATTTAGGCGGAGTACAACCCCCCGCCGTCATTTTTTTTAAAACAGGCGGGCTATGCCGCCTTGGCCAACCCTTCGCACTTGCAGCGGGTTAACTGCGATTGCCCCCTGGCAAAAACTGCAGGCAGTCTGCGCGAGTAATGTAGACAGCAGCCACATCTTTGGTGAAACACAGGTCCATAAGCAAGGGCCGAATTCCAGCGGCTACGTGTTCGGGGTCGAGGTCTTTGCTGATTTTGCTAGGCTGGCCGTCCGTAAATTCAACTGTTACTCGTAATTTTTTCATCTGGCATCTCTTTGCGGGCAAGTGCGCGCCGGTCAGCGGCCTTGTTGAGTTGCTGCAGGCGCTTGGCGGTGAACACTATTTTGCGGTTTACAACACCAGATTGGCGTTGCTTGTTTGGCTTGATGTGAGGAGTGAGGTCAGCAGGCACCGGCTCGCCCGACGCGTAAAAATACAAAGTTTTATTCATGGCACTCGTGGTCTTCGATGCAGGCCGAGCACCACTGTTCGGCAAAGCGCACCGGAACGTAGGTGCGGATATCGCGATGCCCGTACGTGTCACAAGCTTCGCAATAGTCCGCAGGATAGTCGCCCTGATTAAACGGGGCGTTTGCATCGTGCTCGGCGCCTGCCGGGTATGCCCAGCCAAATACGTTTGTCATGCTAATTCCTCGGTTATTTTGTCATGCATTTATTTGGGGCTAATGCGGCGGGCCAGAGACGTCTGATTGCGCAAACAGTCACCGCCAGTTATCCAATATAGACGGTGCGCAACGCTTGGGCATTTGTGCCAATGTTTTTGTGCACAATTCCGGATCGCGTCGCGATATGTCTTTGGCAAAAACGCCAACGGCAGGAACGCCAAAAACAATGTTTTGTTATCAAAGTGTGGGTTCCGTAAATTGTTGATGATATTGCGGCAAATGATATCCATCGTTAGCTCCAGTCGTCTGTCAAAGCGTGGTAATTCTGTGCTCGCTCGAGTCGAGCCTTCCATTGAGCTTCGGTATACACTTCGAAGCTGTAAAGTGCGGTGCCCCACTTTTGTCGGAGGCTCTTCTCGTACTCTTTTAATTCATCCTCACGCATCTTCCGACAGGTTGGGCCGAACGTATCTATGTAGACGCTTACCATTACCAAGCTCATGATTTTCTCCCGTTGTTGGCGCTTCTACCGCCTTAGCCCCGCTTTGGGCGGGGCTTTGGTAGTGAATTTCAGGTGGTGTTAAATGGCTACCGTTTCGATTCGATAAATAAATTGTTGTCCATTAGAACGCTTCGAATTAGCACTCCAGCAACGTTTTTCCCAATTCAAATTACTCTTCGCTGTTTTTGTCGCCGCTTGCAAGTCACGGCTAAACCCCGTTGTCACCACTTCGTTTACGCAAGCTTCGCCCGATTTAGTAAGCATCCACGCCGCTGTCACCGGGCGCTTGCCTTTGTAAACAATTGTTTGACCGTTGCTAAATGTTGCTTGTTTGCTCATGTTGGTGGTTCCTACTGCCGCCCAAGAATGGCGTTTCGCCTTTCTATGAGACGTTTTATTTGTTTGTGCAATTCAACTACCGCTTTTTCACCGTACTGACGCGCATGCTCGTACGAGGGAAGCGCGTCTATTTGCATTTGTATGTCGGCCAGCGTTACGCGTTGGTGATGAATCGTGGCTTGCTTCATGTTTTTGCTCCTAGTTGTTGGTGCTTCTACCGCCTTAGCCCCGGCTGGCGGGGCTGGGTGGGGTTAGATGAGGTCCGCGAGGGGTCCGTAGTTGGGCCACAGCGCTGTTTTGCGACCGTTGAGGAAACGGCTGACCAATTTACCGCGACCAGAACCGTTCACGGTTTGGTATGTGCCGTCGTCAAGCGCGATGACGGTGTAAGTGCAATGGCCGAAGCGGCTCATTTCGGCTGCAGCTTGATTGGCGTCGTTGAGAGTGCGGTGAATCATGATGCTAGTTCCTTAGTTGGTCAGTAATCAGTGAATGTGGAGGTAGAATAATACTAAATATCCAGGGTGTCAACACCTAGTTCTTCGAGGTAAAACGGTATGCGGCTTTTCGTTTTATGTCGCGCAGGGTTTTGCTGCCCCAAGAGCTGCCAAGAGTGCGGGAGGACACGACCCACTGCTCGCCACCATCGCGAAGCCAACCGCGATATACCGTGCCAACATCAACTCCATTTATGAAGATGGTCTTGTCTTTGTCCAATGCTCCAGGGATGTTTTTAAGTTCAACGTTCATGTTGCTTGTTCCTTGGTCAGTAATCAGTGAATGTGCAAGTAGAATACTACCAAAATGACAGGGCTGCAACCCCTGAAATGGGGGACAGCAAAAAAGCGTGATTCGGACTACCCGCCGCACGACTCCGGTGGTACGATTATGCGTTGGCAAAACTGGAGAGAAATCGTGGAAAACGAAAGCTATTGGCTGGGCGAAACGCTGCGTCTGGCGAGGCAAACGAAACTGAGCAACAAAGCCCTGGCTGACAAAGCTGGGGTTGGCTACCACTGGCTGACCAAAGTGCGTCAGGGCGTCATCAAAAATCCTGGGATTGTGTCGATTGAACGAGTGTATTCGGTGCTGGTAGAGTATGAGGAGGCGGCCGCACGGGCCGCTTAGCATGGTTTCGAATCCTTCTGGTGATCTTGACCCGGCCGTTGCGCCGGGTCTTTTTTCCGAGCCACCTACTCCCACCCCCGCCGCCGCTGGCCCTGTTCAGCAGGTGCTGTCAGCCATCCAGGCAGACGGCCACGGCATGTCTAAAATAATGATTGCGGCCGCGTTGCCGGACCTACCGCATGACCAAATCCATGAGGCAGTGGACCTTTTACTGGGCGCTCGCAAGCTGCGGCGTTGCCGGTCCATCAGCCATTGGTTTAAGGGTCGCCGCTACGCGTGCTACCTACCAGAGCGAGGCACATAAACAGATGAATTATTACAAGCGATACCCTGGCGACTACGCGCGCGACACGCGTCATTTGACGCTGGTGGAACACGGCGTGTACACGTTGCTGCTCGATGCACACTACGCCACGGAGCGTCCTTTACCGCAATCTGTTGACAAACTCCGTCGCATTATTGGATCTCGAACGCGAGTTGAGGAACGCGCTTTGTTGTCGGTGCTAGAAGAGTTCTGGACGCTGACCGATGCTGGATGGATAAACAGCAAGGCGCAGCAAGTTATTGAATCCGATAGAAAAAGA
>CEOT01008710.1_pt1 | contig 17263 bp, 4 predicted proteins | sample 530671 | NCBI WGS metagenome assembly CEOT01 (sample SAMEA2620852, study PRJEB7988) | marine metagenome | isolation source: saline water (ENVO:00002010), including | reverse complement strand
TTTATCTTGAGCAAACTTTTGTCCTAAATCTTTTCTTGCTCCTTCTTTTACTGTTAATCTTTCACCTTTAGTATAAAATTGTCCAAGTTTTGTATTTGCTATACCAGTAGCCCTACCATCTCTATCTTGACCCTCTGGTAAAGCATTAAAAAGATTTTCATTATAAGATCCATCTTCATTTGTAGTTTGTGAAAATATATATTCTTGAGCAGCTTTTCTTTGTGCTCCATTTAAATCTTGTTTTGCTAGTATTCTAAGTGGATCAACCCCAAATTCAGTTGATATAGCATTTAATGTTTCAAATAAAGGTCCAGTTGGAACAACATTTTTCTCTGAAGTAGCCTTACCTTCCATAGATAATATTAGACCTCTAATACCTTTATATGTTAAACCATCCAGTATTACGTCAGCAGACGCTATATTTTGTTTTACGGCTTGCTTAACATCATTTGGTAGATTAAGCATTTCCATGACCATTGTTAAATCTCTAACATCTTTTATAGATTCGTCTTTAATTTCAGTTGACATGTCAGAGTTTTCTATTTCATCTATCATCCTGTCTTTATCAGCCTCTAAAATATCCACATAACTTTGTCCTTCTGTTGTTTGCCTGTCTATAGACCGCCTACCTGTACCACCTTCTTTTTCAACATAATCTTTTGAAACATCTTTTTTAGCATGATACAAAACGCCATTTTTACCAAATAAATAACCTGCAGCGCTTTCGTTTTTTGAAGGATCAAAGTTTTTTAACCATCTCTCTTGAAGATTATCTTTTACTTTTCTTATGTAGTCTTGTTGTGCTTCAAAAGGTAATCCTTTAGGATCAAAATCCCCTTGTTCTTCTAGTATTCTACTATCTAAAGAACCTTTACCAGATTCCGCAATGTATTGCCATACAGCAACATTATCAGCTTGACCTCTTTCTTGCCATTCTTTTTTGTTTTTATATTTTTTAGAACCATCCTCGTTTCTAGTGTGCTTATCATATTTATTTACTATTTCAGGATTATTTTTCATCCACTCAGCAGTAGACATGCTATAAGTAATCAAACTTTCTTTATCTTGAGCCGTTTTAGCATTTTCAAATAAAGTACCTTTAGCTCCTTTTTCCATCAAACGAGCTATAGCTTTACTAGGTCTATTTTTCTTAATAGAATAACTATAATCTTTTAAGAAGTTTTTAATATCATTGGCATTATTAAATTTATAATCAATACCAAACGTATTCATGGACCACCTTCTAAACATATCAGCTAAATCAGTTAGTATATTTGATTCTATCTGTACGTCATCTTTAACTAACAATTCTGATATTAACGCTAACTTTTCCTCACCTCTGTGATTTATATTATATTGAGCTATTTTCTTATTGTATAAATTTTGTTTATTACCAAATGGATCATTTTTAAAAGTTATACTAGCGTCATCTAATAGAGCATCAATCGCGCCTCCCACGTTTACTCTCATAGCGGGATCTGACTTTAAAGTATTAGCAAATATAGCGTGTGTTATTTCATGAGCAACTGTTGCCCAAGCGCCGTCTTTTATAGCCTTTTCTTTGTTTATAACTATTTTTAACTTTTCTATTTGATTAGTGTCCTTATTATATATTGGCACCATTTTTCCATAAGCATTAGTACTTAATATATTGTTACCAATAAATACATTTCTAGATATATCCCCATCTATAGCTATTTTATTTCTAGCATCATCTTTATTTTCTTTTTCCTTGTTTATTATTTCTTTTTGTTCGTCTACTTTTTCTTTTTTATTTGTTTGCTCTTGTTCTATTAGAGTTGTTTGTTCTTTAATAAAATCATTTTTTTCAGAAATAATATTATCAATTTCAATTTTTACGCCATTTATTAATATGGTTTTTCTTGATTGTGATATTTTATTATCGTTTGTAATTTTGTTTATATCTTCAAAAAGATTTTGAATTTTTGTATCAAAAATATTACCTTCAATTTTTGTATTATTTTTTATATTTTTAATATTGTTAGAAGCATTTTCTTTTATATTTTCTATTTCACTTTTTGCATTAGTTATAGCATCATTAGATTTTTCTATAGCTTCTTCATAAGCGTCAAGTTGAGCTGAGTTATCTAAAACAACATCCTCAAACTCTTCTCTAGTTACAGCACCATCTTGGGTGTCTGTTATTTCTTCTGTTATAAAACCATCATTATTTGTTTCTACTAATTCTACAGGAATATTATCAACTAGTTCTAGTTGAGACAGCCCAGCTTTAATAACGTTTTCGTAATGAGAGTCAACATCTTCTTTTTTTACAGTATCTAATATAGCTTGTTTTTGTGTAGTATTATTTTCTACTTCTTTTTGAATATCAAGCGCTTCTTTAGTTTTTCGCTCAAGAGACATTGTAGGATGTGCCCATATTCTATCTATTTCTTTTTTAGCACGTGAGTTATATTCATGTATTTCTATAAGTCTTCTTTTTTGTTTGTTACTAAGTAAGTCTACTTTGTAACAATCTCTTGTTAGTAGTAATTCTATTTCTACACCATAATTATCAAACTCTTTTTGTATTTGTTCTTTTCTTTTATCGGTTATATTCTTACTATCTAACTCCGCAGTTAATTTTATTAATTCAATATTTATATCTGATAACCTAGCATTTGTACTTTGAGAAACAAAAGGATCTACAAACGCAGATTTAAACATAACTGGTGAGTGTAAAAATCCTGATAAAAATGCTCCATTAATAGCCGCTTCATCTATTCCATCAAAAAATGTTGCTCCATCTACACCTGTTAGCACATCCATGTAATTTTCGGTAATTTGTGTCATAACCTCTGAAAATGCCTCTGAACTCATATTAAAACCTAGTTTTCCAGTTGTGCCTAGTAATCCTTTAGGACCGTATAACTCGAAAAGCTTATTTGCAAATTTTTTATCAAATCTACAAGACTTCATCATTTCTTTTTTGAAAGAATTGACGGCACCAGGTCTTGTTTTAAAATACTTCAACGCTCTTATTTGTCCAAATGTTACTCTTTCCCAAAAAGCTTCACCAAGACCAGTAACCATAGCATTGGAAAACATTTCAAGAAAAGTAAAGCTTTCACCCTGCTTACCTCCTGTTGCTACGTATAAATTATTTTCCCTACGCATGTGATCATATTTTTCAGCAGCTGTGTATGTAAACATAACTGACAAAGACCTTCCTTTACTTAACATTGCTATAGTTATAATAGGCACGTATTCAGTCATGCTAGTAAACAAGTAATCAAACATATCTCCAGCAGACCTAACATTATTCCACGTTGTCTTTGCCCTTAAGTCGCTTCTCCACGCGTCACTTTTAGCTTTAACATCATTACCAAAATCATCAGCCCAATCTTCTATATCTTGTAATATTTTAAAACCAATGGATTCTTTATCAAGTATTCCAGTTTTTTCAAAAACAGCTTGTGCTATATCTGATGTTGATGCCGTTAAAGAGGCAAAGCCGCCATAAACAGTATCCCAAATAGCGGCACCAAGGTTTGTTCCATAATATGTTCCTGGCGCATATTTTTTTCCAATTAATTCAGATAAAACATCAAGTTCAACTTCTTCAATCGCAAGTTTATCAAGCTCTTGTACGGCCTCATTGTATATTTTTTGATTAGCTGGTAAAGTTTCTTTAACTAATACGAGTAGTTGATTATATAAATTAGAATATTCTAACTCGTATTCACTTATCTCGCTTTTAATAACCGCATTAGTTAAAACGCCAGTTTCAAACCATTGACTTTTTAATTGAGGATATTTTTCTGTTAATTGCTCCATAAACTCATTTGGAGAAGGCATATCCGCAATTTGTTTTTCTATGTCAGCAATATTATCATGTACTTCAGTTATATTATTATATGCAATATCTAATTTAATTATACCTTCAGAATATTCTACTATATTTTCTTGTACTTTTTTATTAATAGCTTTCTCGGTTAAACCTTTCCATTCTCCTTCTGAAAATAAATATGCAGACGATTTTTCTATTTGATCTTTTACGTTCTCTGTTAATATTTTTACTCTTTGGTTATTAAGAAACTGTGTTTGAACAAAATCTTTTTTGTCTTTTAAATAAACTTCGTCTTCATATAAAGATACTAATACTCCTTTAAATGCATCGGAACTTATTAATCGATCATAAGCATGTTTATAATCTGGATTGTTTTTAAGTTCGTCCCAAGATATATTCATATCAGGACCTCCTCCAATAATATCTCTAGGTGAACTATATAGTGATTGTATTTTTTGATAAGCATTAGCCTCATCATATGACGCGCCTATTGTTAATATCTCGAATTTAGTTTCCCTTTTAGTAAGCGGGGTATAAACACTATCAAGAGAATCAAACTTAACTCCGCCCAACTCTAAAACTGTTTCTCCAAAACGAGACGCGACGTCTCCACCTTCTGATATAAACTCAGTACCGACTATTAAGTCAAAAGGCTCGTCTTCTTTAGTATAAGTATCATTATAAAATGAAGAACTATAATAATCTAAAAGATCTTTATCTGTAATTAATTTATTAGGTGATATGATGAATCCGGATTCACTTTGACTGCTCTCTCTTAAATTAGAAAATTCAAGTAACGACTTTTCAAACGTCATGTTGATATAATTTCTTTCGTCTATATTTATATCAGATAGTGTTAAAAGCGCATCATCTAATGTACCAAGATTATAACTATCATGTGCTATTGACGTTTTTTTTATGTACTCATTAAACTCGTTCATAGCTTTACGCATGCCCTTTTCGTTTGTTTCAGAGTATCCAACTTCAATATATGTAGTGGCCATTTCTTTAGCCTTTTCCCAAGTTATTGTTGCTCGATTTTGACCAAACTGATCTGTTTTGAAACTGCCTTCATATATAAACCTAGCATAAGGTTCAGAATATAATTTTATTGTATTTATACCTTTTTCGTTTGATTGAAATATTTGCCATCCGTTTTTGTATAACCAAGCATTCATAGCGTCAACAATACCTTCTTCACTATATGAGAATATATAGTGATCAAACCGAGCATCTACTTGCCCGGGCGAATAGTCGTCATATGTGGATACTGAGTTAGGAAAAAGATGACTCCAGTCGTTAAAATCTTTGATTAACATATTGTTATCAAGAAAAACTTCGTTTGTGTAATTTTTCTTAACAAAATCATTATAATTTTGAAAGCTTGTGTTTTGTTGTTTAGAGTAAATAACGTCGGATTCTTTTACTTCAATAGGCGTTTCTAATTGAACTAACTCATCAGTAGCAGGGTTATAAGCGTGTGTACCAGCAAATACCTTATCTCTAACTTCTTTATTTCTTAAGTGATCTTTTTCGTCCCAATTTGAAATATGTCCATATATATCAAATGATAAATAACCACTATAATGTTGGCCATATAATTGATACTGTCCTAAAGGAGCTAAACTATCTGGCGTGCTTTTATTTTCGTATAAATCAAGATACTCATTCCATTGAAGACCATAGAGCTGTATAGCATTTATTTTTTCATCATATTGTATAATTCCATCTTTATTAAGATCAAGAAATTTTTCTTGAAATAAATTAGAATTTATATCAACAAAGTTAGCTGTTTTAATTTGATTATTCCAAACGCTAGCCTCAGAACGTAAATTCCAGTAATCTGGGGCATTATTTAAATTAATAAACTGATCTGGTGACGTCCAAGCGAAATCATAACCATCTCCTATAACGTAAGACGTTATATCATTATTACTAATTATTCTATCCGAAGTAGTATCACTTTGCTTATCAGGGGCGTTATCCCATATTTCTGGAGAAACAAAGTATGGTCTAAAAGAATTCGCTGAATCCATACCATATATTTCTGTCCAACCAAAAGTGTTTTCTACCTCAGGTATATTTATTTCAGTGCCGTTAATATTATCAAAAATTAAACCCTTATCTTTTGCTTCTGACTCTAATACAAAAAAATCTACCATAGCTCTTTCAGACTCCATTTTAAGCATTCCCTCATCATCATAAGTTCTAAAACTATCAAATCCGGGTGCTTTTATTTTTACGTATGTTTCTCCGTTATAATCGTACTTATTTAATTGCGGCGCTACCACATTAATATCTTGTAGCATAGAATCAGGGGTTTCACCTGTTATGTTTGTAAGATCTAATTCTCTATTTAAAGGTTCTACAACTTCTGGTTCAGCATCTTTCGCTTCTCCCCATTGATCAACTTTTGGATTTAACCAATTTATTGTTCTTTCTTTAGTATTCTTAAGTTTTTGTGAAAAGTTTTTTAACTTACTTTTAGCGAGTTCTTTTTTAGTAAGCCCACCAGGAACGGCGTCGTATTCTGTATTTGGATTTAACTCTAGCGTAGCAGTTAAACCCTGTTCTTGTGTTTTTTGTAAAAAATCTGATTCGTCTTCTGGTAAAACCGTTACTGTCTTACCATTAGATAGTTTGTATATTTTTCCCATACTGTTTCGTAGTTACCCGTTGTTATATTTATACTGTTAATGTAGAAGGATCGTTAGGATTATATATATTTCTTTTTTTAGTTTTTGTATTATTATTATTTGTATATATTTTCTTAGCAATATCAGCTTCTTTATTTTCTTTATTATGTTTTTTAGGTATATTAGCATTCCATTGCTTTTCTATAATTTTCGTATAGTAATTAGCAAGTTCTTCTCTAAGTTCTGGTTTGTCTTCAAATTCAAATTTATCTACTATTACTCTAGCGTCTTCAGGTGTTATTCGTCCATCTGGAGTAGGATCTAAAGATTCGATTTCATTAGTAGTAATACCTAGTTCTTCATATGTTCCTTGGGTAATTCTTTCAACTAAACTATCTTTCCAAGATTTATTACCAAAGTTTTTATGATTCGCTATAGAATATATATTTGACTCATCACTATTTATAACATTATTTAATATATTGTTATAAACACTTTCAAAAGGAAACTCTTCACTGTCCCCTTCTTTTATATTTCGTATTTGATTTATGTTATTATTTATTAAGCCCTCGAAAGTACTTACAAATCTTTCGTCTTTTTGAAACTCTTGAGTTTTTTCTATAACTTGAGATATTGCAAATGGCTCTTCAAAACCTTCAGGAGTATTGTCTGTATAAGCATATTTTATACTCCCGTCCTCTTCTGTGATTTTTTCAACATTATTTTCGACAATATCGGCCATAACCCTAAATATTGGCAATCTTCCATCAAACTCCATTTTGTCTAAACCCGTTTCCGCCAAATCAGATCTACCTTTCGCGTCACTTTGTTCTTCTTGAGCAAATTTTAATATTTTTCTTTCTAGGCTATTTTTTGTTTGCTCGTCTGAAGCGTTTTCATATTCTGTTTTCCACGGACCTAGTTTTGATCGAATTTCGGCTTCCTTAGCATCATCTAGAGAAACGTCTCTTTCCATTTCTCTTTCCATTATTTGTTTAAACTCTGACTTATTCATAATTAAATTTTTTAACCTATTCCTAAACCTCCCATGGCAATGTTACCAACCCCACCAATTATTTGTTGTGTTGCTTGAGCTTGTGCTTGTTCTGCTGCCACCATTTCTTGTCTACGTTGATTATATCTTTGTTGTTCCATGCCCATTAACTTTAACGTCTTTTGTTCTTCTTTATTTCTAGACCAAACATCACCTTCTCTTTCTTTAGATTGTAATGTACCAGCCATTCTAGCAGCGGCCATTTGATTTCTTTGTTCTTGCTGACCTATACTAGCTGAAGCCTTTTGTGACGCTAATTGTCCTTGCTGTGCTAGTGATTGAGCTAATGCTGCTATACCACTACCACCTGCAGCACTTCTAAGTCCTTCCATTATATTAGCTTGACTTTGTTGAAATGACTGTCTTTCAAAATCTGCCTGCTTTTGATTTATAGTAAGATCTTCCATTGTATTCTCCATATTTAGATATGGATTACTAGTGTCTAAATTTTTATAAATATTTTCCTGTTCTTTTAATTTTTTTTCAGCAGCTCGCATTTGTCTTTCTGCTCTTTTTTTATCCCTTCTAGCTTTTATACCCGCAAATATACCACCAACTACACCAAAAGCACCAGTGACCATGCCAAAAGGGTTCATTCCCTTACTGACCAAATCAGCACCAAGTCCAGATGTATTTACGCTACGGTTGTTAGTCGTTCCAGTGTAATTTTGCGCGCCACCAATGAAATCATAGTTCATTGGGTCAATTAATGTTCCAGCGTTTTCTTGCGCGGCTGCTTCGGACCACGAATACCCTGCTTGTTGATTAAATGGTGATGTTTTTTGCATGTTACTTGTTGTTTGTTATCTATTATAATTACATTTTTTACTTGTTATTTACTACTTTCTGTGATTTCACATGAGACAGAAAATAGCTCTGCTTCAGATGTTGACGTGTTTATAAACTTAGCAGATCCGTAATAACCTAAAATAGACGAAAGGTTAACACGTGGATTTTTTCTAAAAAAAACAAAGTCACTAGTAGTTGGCTGTGTGACACTAGCCCCTATATTTACCGTTATGCTAGTAGTTAATGTGCCATCTTCTAGAGAAGTAGTGTGGTCAATAACTTTTACTTTACCCATTTCTGTCATCTCCTCGTCCGGGTTGTTTATATTAAAACCGCCTACACTATTAACGGTTACAGTAGTCGTACCGTCATCATTTTCTGTTTCAGTACTATCCATAGTAGCATAGTAAGCGACGTCACCTACTTGTAAAGATGGGTAATCTGCTCTTGGAAATTGTATTATTAAATCTGGCATAATTTATATTTTATATTATTATTTAAGCTGTATCAAAAGCGGGGTCTAAATCTAGAGTCATAGTAACGTCATCTGTTCCCCACTGTTTTACGCAAACATCCATTGTTAACGTTAAAGTGCTGCTACTAAGTCCAGATGCGGTTATGTTAGATATTTCCACATGTGTACCACCGTTACCAGCTATAGTAGACGCACCATACCTAGAAACTATGTCTTTATATACAGAATAGGTCCAGCTAGAAGCAGTTGAATCAGTACTAGACCACTTTGGGAGAGTTGTGTCTTTATGACGCCAGTTGTTACTGGTTGCCGCTAAAGTATATGTTATTTTAAAGTTATTTTTATTAGAATAATTAGTAATAGTTGCATTAGCACCACCAATAGCACCTTGATCGTTTTTTAAATAATAACCTGATTTATTCGCTCTACCAACATATATAACATCACCCGGATTAACGCCACTAGAAGATGTGGTTACTAACTTTAATATTGGATTATTATATTGCTTTATAGTGAAATTTGGTTTTGTTATTGATATATTAGGACCTAATACTGTATTATTTCTAGGGTATACATTTAAATTATACGTTTCGTTTCTTACGAATTTTACAGTAGAGTTAATATCAGCTGTAATACTTTCTGAAACTGTCAACGTATTTGCACCACTTGGATCTATTGCTGTTACTTTTATTGTTTTACCACCAGGTATTTTTTCCATAATAACTTTATCACCTATTGCTACGCCAGAATTACTTGCAACACTCATTGCTGTACTTGATATTCCGCCGCTTAATGTCGTTTCTGCTACAGTATTCATTGAAAATTTTTGGAAAAAAGTACAACTTGATATAATGTTACTATTATCCATATTATTCAAGTCTGTATTGTACGACGTTATTTTTTTTCTAATACCAGTAATAGTTCCAGCGGGTGTGAAAATATTTGTAGTAGGAGCTAAAGAAGGATTAATAACTGAATAAGCCTCATCAGTACTTTTAGTTATAGTTAAATCAAACTCCGCATCTACGTTTCCATATACCGTTACTTTAACATCACCTCCAGTATAAGGTATTTCAGTATTACTTAAAACAACCCTTGTGATTTCATTTTTCTTTGTAGGTATTTTTATAGCTGAATATATAATAAAGACAGGTTGTTGATCATTGATATAAACATCACTATCGCTACTAAACATTATATCAAAAGTATAACTTGTAATATATTTATCATTTTTTGTTGTTGATAATTGTTTTAAATAAACATTTTTATTATTTGAGACTTTTAAATAAGGTTTCTTGTTAAAAAAATAACCATCATCAGCTGTTATAGTTATTGTACCTATTTTACTTACAATATTTTTAGTTGCGCTACCAGTTATAATATCTGTAAAAATATCAAATACACCATTTAAACCAACTTCTTTTGTTGACTCTAATATATAATTATTAAATTTACTTATAGTTGAAGAACCAAAAGTGTTATTATTTTTATTATCAATTATTTTTACACCAACGCTAACTACTTGATCTTCTTTTTTAAATACCTTAGCGTCACCTATTATATTTAATTTTATTTTTAAGTTTTCGGTTACAACAAAATTATCAGCAAAAGTGGAGGTTACAGTAACCTTATTACTAATATCACCAGCTGTCGCTGTGTCAGTAAACACAACAGAAGCCAATTGACTAGGTAATTTAGAAATCGAAAAATCTGCAGCAGAAACAACAAAACCAGCTTTAGGTGTTATAGTCATAGTTCCACTAGCGGTCATATTTCTATTGAATATAGAATCACCTATTTTCTCCGTGACATTAAATTTTGTTATAGTGTAATTTTTCATACTTTATAATTATTAAACATTATGATGGTGGTATATAAGTTTCTTCAAAATCCGCAGCAGTCTCTTGCATATTATCATAATTTTGGTATTGACTTATATAAATTAAGAAATTGTAACTATTATCAGTATTACCATTTTCCACTACTACTGCTGGATAATAACCCAGTGCTAAACCAGTTATAAAAGGATCGTTTGTAGCAACTTCAACTAGTTCACCATCTATATTTTGACTAACGTAAATAGAGTAAGTTTCAAGAAACTGGGATGAGCTTGTTTCGCCATTTATTGAATTAAATTGTATAGCATATGTACCAGAAATTGGCCCATATAATATAGTATAAACAACGCTATCTGGACCTAACTCTGTTATTGGTTCTTCAAATATTTCTATTCCAGCTTCAGTTTGCGTCTCCGTGTCAGAAGAAGGAGTAGCACCAATAAGAGATGGAAACCCTATACCTTGAACAAAGAGTTCTTCAACATGCTCTTCAACAGCTGTTAAACCACTATCATCATTTCTAATTCTATTAAACCATTTATTTTCCTTTTTTATAAACTCCTTTATATCACCGGATTGCATGTCAGTATTAATATAATCTAAGTACCATCCTTGCGCTCCTTCTAAATTGTAGTAATCACCATATACGAATACGTTATCAGAATTAGCATTGTTAAGGGGTACTGAATTACCTAAAACGTCAAAAGTATTAGAAGTTGACACATTACTAGATTCTATTATTCTACTTTGACTACCTTCATAATTCATTGCATGAAACGATTTAACAACACTTGGTAAATCGTTAAATACTATTTCAATTTCAGAATTGTAATAATCATTATAAAAAGTATTTCTAGCGCCTACACCATGTTGATATATCCAATGTGTTCCTCCACCGCTAAGAGATCTTTTATGTACATTATTTGATGCTGTAAAATATTTACCACTTATTGATACTCCACAATCAATTATAAAAGACTTGAAACTAACCCAACCTTTAGATCCTTCATTAAAAGAAACTGTTATAGGTTCCTTTTGTGATACCTCGTTAAAATCTAATGTTACGTTATACTCTCCGTTTAACCAATCAAATGTACCAACTATATTATTACAATCACTTAAATTTTCTCTAAACCAAGTCTTCATTCCTACACTAGAAATAGGCGTTAACCCATCTTGTGATAATCTTAATACCGCTCCTCTTTGTTTATCAGTAAAGTACATTCTATATTGATCCCAAGCTAGTGATTCTGGATTCTTTGATATCCCATAATCTCCAGCAAATGGTATTGTTTGCCCAAGCACTTTATTCGTAGCTGTCAATTGTGTGTTTCCATCAGCGTTGAATACAGCGTCTTTATTAGCCAATATTTTTAATATTTTATCCTCACAAAAAGTAACTAAATCGGTATCCCTTGTTTTTAACGCTTGTATAGAACCATACACGGGATTTAAATTTTTTGTTATTTTTTGAGCCATACTAAACTCATTTAATCCATTAACGCTAGATGTATCATTATATAAACCTGATGAATGTATTAATCCACTACTTATAGTTTCTTCTTTATAATCTAAAAATGTTGATGATGCTTTAAATCCATTATCTATTTGTGGAGCATTAAAATCGTCTCTAATTCTATCTGACTCAACACCATTTCCAAATGAATAGCAATTAAACCAATTTAATTCAACTGGGTATTGCCAAACTTCAGTATCTATTTTATAATAACCAGTTGTTTTTACAATGCGAAAATTTTGTTCTACTGTATAATTTTGCTCAACATCTTTACTTAATCCAAGGCCTATAAGAAAATTATTTCCTACTGGAACAGGGCCAAGCACAGAGGTTAAAAAAGTTCCTTTTTCTAAGTTTGATCCAAAAACTTCACTACCAATATTATCAGTCATTAAAGCTATTTCTTGATTAGCTCCACCTAAACTATTAATTTGATAAACTATTAAACCAAATTGAGGGCTATCAACACCTCCTAAAGCAGATGAAAATACCACAGCAAATCTAGTCCATCTATCAGAAAGTACCATTGCTCTTGCGATATCTTCATCAGAATCTTCAAATACCACTGGTTGCATGTGCTCTAAAATCTTAGATTGAGTAACTAGACCATTAGGGTGTTTAAATTGAATTAAATCATCTATAGCAACACCATTCGCTATAGATTGACTATTTCCATCAAAAATGTTATTATCTCCATTATTACCTTCAATTAAGTTACTTGCAGAAAAACCGGAAATTATTGTTTCAATATTATTAGGAGGCGAACTCCAACCAACTCTAACATCAATAATATTATTTGATATAGTACTATATACCCTTGCGGTTTCGTCTAAATCAACATTTTCCACAAAAGGTATAGATGGCGACGCTCCACCATCTACCATAATTTCGTACTTTCTAGGTAATATACTTACTCTGCTAGCTAATTTGCCGTTAGTACTTGGCTTTGTAAAAGTATTTATATTACCTTCAGTATTTAACTTCATAGGTATAGCATTACTAGCCTCATAATATATATCTATATCTATATTTTCTTTTGGTTCAGTTTCAAAGCAAGCCTTACTTGTAACCACACCATCTTCTATCACACCATTTGCTCCAACCTGCTCTAGTATTTGTATTACCATAGACCCAGTTCCATTGTGGTTTACTGTTCCCCTTGGATCCCAATCTTCAACATTTATTCCAATTCCCCCATACCCTGTTGCAATACCTGCAAATTGTCCACCGTAATTAGGATCATACATCTCTACTCCAGTATCTAGGTCTATTCTAACAAATCTAGTTATTATAGAACTTCTTTTAGCTGATGGATCGTTAGTATTTGTTATATCAGTACCGTAAGTATGATTAGATATATTATCTATATCTACAGTTCCAAACCACTCTTGATCTGGCTCATCTCCAGGGTTGTAATCAAGCATCCAATGTAACATAATTATTTTATAAACACACTGTTCTGGATCATCTTGAAATCTAAAAAAAGTACCGGGTGTTTGCATTGCTGTTTTAAATTCTCCAGCTTCTCCACTCCAAGGACTTGCTCCAACATTAGAAAGAGTTAATTGCCCTAAAGTACCATTCGCCGCCACACCTTGTGATAAACCATTTGGATGGTAATTTCTATATAAACCCTCTTCAGCTAGTAAATCAAAAGGCAGCGGAGCAAGTTCGTTAGGTTTAGCGTATATTTGATTTTCCGGTTGTAGCACACTTATTGGACCATTGAACATCTGGCCACCCCAAGCGGGTCCAGCAGTAATATAACTGTTGTTTTTTATAGCGCCAATAAAAAATGGTAAATCATATTCAACTCCATTGCCAGATGGCACCATGTCCGGAAATTCTCCTATATCACCAAACCAACCAGCATCTTCACCTCCTTCTAACACCCAACCTCCAAATGGCACAGTAACTATTTTATTAAAACCATGACGAGCCGAAGCCTCATCAATAAATATCTTTGGAGTATCTGGATCATTATACCAGGTGTTCCAGAAATTTGATGTACGTGGTTCAGAAAAGCCGAAAAACGGAACAGCACCGCCATTAAATACAGCATCTTCATAGTCAGTTGCACCACCTGTAAAAACCAAAAATTCTTGATTTTCTGGATCCCCGTCTGAATTATACACACTTGTGTCTAGTATAGAACCGTTAGTTATACCGCCATAAGATGTCCATAATTGACTTACTGTATCACTAAAATTTTCAGCAGGACTAAACTGAGTACTAGCTATATAGCCTATTTCATATGCAGCTAAAGGACTGTATGCTATATTACCAGCTTGTGTAACAACTTTTTCAGATAACATATCGTCTATTGAAACTTTTACAAAAAATCTTCCATCAAACTCAGGTTTATTTTCCACAACCTCATCTCTAAATTCCATATAGTATTGTATATAAGAATCAGTATCTGATGGGTTATCAACGTTAGCTTGGTTTATTGTATTATCTAAAATAATTAAAGAAGCAAAAAGGTTAACCTCTGCTCCCGTCCAAGCTTTTGCAATATCACAGCCATGTGCAACAGCAGCATAACCCTCAGATAATGGTAATTGTATTTTAGAAACAGTTCTCCAAGGGCTTTCAGCTCTTATTGATGTATTTGACGCTTTTTCAGCTACTATTCTAACTTTTGGAGTACCTTTAAAACTTTCTCTTGTTATAGGTTGATCATTCCACGATTGTGGATCTGTTCTTATTTCTAAAGTATCAATTAATCCTATGGGCACAGTACCTGATCCAGAAGGGCCATATACTCCTGACAGACTTATTTTTATTTTGCCCATTGTCCTATAATCAGTTTTTATATAATCTGGAGCTTCATTTTCTATAGCTAATATCTTATATCTAGCCTTTTCTACAACAGGACTTTGTGAGCCATGCTCATTTTTAAGTATCAGATAAGTTTCTTCATCAACTTTATTTCTATCAACAGATGGAAATGATAACCATATAGTCGAGTCACCAGCATCGTACCACCTATCTAATATTAAATTATAATATTCATTAGAAGTTTCTTTTATATAATACTTAGCATACTCCATCCATGCTTCAGGTTCATTAACCCAACTTTGTGTTACTTTAAATCTATTACTAAGATGTGCTAAGCTTTTTTCTACGGTAACGTCACCACTTAAAACACCTCCCATATTTGTTTTTGCCCCTCCTGCTAAAACTGGTGTTTCTCTTCCATACTTATCACCAAAAACCACACCCCATTTGTAATTCCTTATAGATTTTAAAGATTTTTTAGGTATAGGAAAAGTTACAGCTTCCGATAATATTGTCTGTTTTAAGCTAACAACATTTTCTATATTATATCCTTGAGTGTAGTTACCATAAACAAGTCTACTACCTGTTATTTCTTGAGTTAAAGCTTTTTTAGGTACATTATCCCAATTTCTTAGGGCTTGATCTGAAGATAAAGTCCTATGTATCATTTCTGACGTCATTATTAATCTACCTGTATTTTCAATATCATTAAGATCCCATTCGCTATCTCTAGCCCTTGTTATGCTTTTTATTACGTAAACATTTTGATCATCCGTTGTTTTCCACAATATGTCTATCTTTTTAACATCACTAGGTCTTACAGAGTCATCTGGTATAAAATCACTTATTTCTAATTGTCTGACTTTATTGGACATACCCTCATTATAACCATCTTTAGCTGAATAAAGAAAACCACTTGGTAAAAAAGCTAACTCAGACCACGGAGAGAATGAAGAGTATTCGTTATCTTCATATTGATATCTATATCCAACTCTACCAAACTTTGTTTCAAATAAAGGATCTTCTTTTTCTAAATTAACATTCCAATTAGTAGGCTCTTGTAAACTTAAACTTTCGCTAACGAATATTATCTGTAATTCAATTGTATCACTTTGAGACTCATAATCGGTTACCCTAGCAGTAACTATAGCTGGATTTAGATTATTATCCGCATTAGTGAATCTTAAAACATCGTTAATTCTAATATCGATATTTATAAGTACAGAATTGGTTATTGTTTTTATATCACCAAATTGAGTGGTTATTTCACCCTCAGCAATCATATTAAAATTTTCAATTGTAAAACTTGTCGCTGATGTTCTAGTAGTATCCCTCATGGTTAAATGAGGAGCGGTAATTGGGGCTTTTTTTATTACAGTGACATTTTCTTTTTTAATATCTGAAGTTTTTAAGCTCCATTCTAATTCAGATGCTAAAACAAATTCTGGTGTACCAGTTATGTTTGTATTGTTTACAAAAATTTTTGTGTGTTTAGGAATTTCTAGATAACTTTCTGCCGTTTGCTCGATATTAGGATAATCCTCCATAGCATCGATAATAGTACCTTTTTTAGATCTTGTTATATTAATTTTTTTTGGTTCATTATTACCATCTGTATAAAATATTGAATCATGAATTATATTAATATTTGGTATTAATTTATTATAATCAAATTCTAATACTCTTTCTGGATATATAAATTTAAAAGCACTTTGCCAAGTTATATTATTGTTATCAAACTCTTGTTGTAAGTCTACTGCTTGTGGAGATGATAAGTATAATAAGTTATCTTGTATATCTAATATTTTAACACCAAATTCACCATTTTCATCAAAAAATTGATGTTCTCCTTCATTATTATAAAGATATACAGTCATACCTATTCTATATGCACTTCCATCAAAAACTGGTAGCACACTAAAACCAGATGTTGGTAGCGGAGGAGTGATTCCCATTCCTGGACTTGGGTGCATAACATCAACCCATCTTCCAGTAATACCAAATAAATCAACAAATATAGGTGTTCCACGTCCTTCCATAGGGATATTTCCTTCTGCGTTAATAGTAGCATCTATTTCTATTATACTATCTACCCAATATTTTAAAAAATAATTACTTTGATATAACTGCGAAGCGGCTCTTGCGCTATCTAAGTCACTATTTGGCTGAAAGTCATCAAGATCTTCAATGCCAAAACCAATAAAAGTATCAGGCGTGTTTAAAATATTATTACCAGTTATATTATCTGTCCATGCTTGAGTGCGTTGTGCTTGATTAATTTGGTTATTCATTATATCGGTATAAGGAATATCTAATATTGTACCCACTAATGGAGCAGCCGCAAAGAAATAAGCTTTATCATT
>CEOT01082040.1_pt1 | contig 17325 bp, 27 predicted proteins | sample 530671 | NCBI WGS metagenome assembly CEOT01 (sample SAMEA2620852, study PRJEB7988) | marine metagenome | isolation source: saline water (ENVO:00002010), including | reverse complement strand
CCTGAGATGCTAATATCCCTAACCATTGGCCATAGTTCATACCAAACTTAAATGTACTTGCTACTCCTTGACCCGGCATGCTGTGGACTCTTTCAATAATGCAAAACATGTTTATACAGTCCCATTTAGCATTTTTAATATAATCAGCCATGTCTTTAACTGTATCAGGACAAGCTGTAACGTCAATATGGCCATTCTCTATAATAGCAACCCCTCCATTTATCCCGGGATCAATTCCAATGTTAATCATCTATTACCTCCTTTAGATGAATCCAACCTGACGAATCAGTCACTTCATAGACAATGTTTAAACGCTCTCTTTTTGGTGAAGTCGTTATTGTGTACTGGTACATAGAAAGACCACAATAATTGATAGATGGCGTTCCTTTATTATGAAACCAACTTTTTTCCACAGGTATTTTTAAAATTACTTTTGGTTTTTTCATGTCACAATTTTGGTGCAAATATTCTACGATGTGGTTTGTACTGAATTGTTATGTAGCTACACTCTTTCAACTTCTTAATCCAGTTAGAAATAGTAATGTCAGTAACTCCATATTTGTCAGCAAACCAACCATTACTGGCGAAACAAAAGCCATGCAACTTAGCCAAGCCACTTATTTCGCCATATAACAGTCTAGCACCAAGGGGCAACCTTTTGTCGTACCTGACCCTCGCAGGCACTATAACGTATGGTGCTTTTTTCATTCATCTAAAATGGGGTGTCTTCTACTTTATACTTAGGCTCACCATTTGGTAATGTCTGTGAAGCTATCCATCTTGCTACATGAACATTGCATTTCCCATTCATAAGATCGACAATATCAGCCACATATTGCTTTGGTATCCAGTAGTTTTTAGTAGCATCATAGTCATTTGGATCACCTGTAAACGTAGGAGGCAGAAACAAAATAGCTTTTTCTGTTTCCTTTCCTTTCTTTAAATCGTTAATCCAAACAAATTCATCCTCTGGCGGCGTTCCTTTCTTCAGCTTAGTTTCGCTATCACTTTCTTCTAATTCATCTATAAAGGGGTCATTTTCAGCCTCTTTGTGCTGTTCCTGCGCCTTCTCAGCAATCCTATCAGCTATATCCATTGCTGTGTCCTGCTTTTCTTCTTCTTTCTTAACTGAAGGGTCAGGCTGGGGCTTAGAGGCACTTGTATGTGTAGTTGTGGATGCCTCTGTGGAGCTACCCCAGCCTTTTGGTTGCCAATCTCTATCAACGTAACCATTGTCAAGATCAGCCCAATATTTTCCCATTGAATACAGATCCCGACCTATTCCATAATGCACTGCGGCACGTTTAAACGCATCTGAAGCCTGCCCTTTTTCAGCATCTACTTCAGTTTCTATACCACAGTCAGTCTTTTTAGTTACTTTTCCATCTGGCCAAGTTACTTTGATTGTGCAAAACATTTTATTCCCTGTAAAATTATATGAACCACTCCAATTATCTTTTCCAACTGCATAATCAAGCCTGTCCATTACAAAACGTGCATCTACATAAGCCAGCATACAGGCCTTTGTGCCACTTCTATTCTTAAAACCAACCCTGAACTGCACTCTGTCTTTTGGGGTAGGCTCATTTAAGGCATTAATTACCTCTTGATTTGTTTTCATTATTTTCCTCCTGTTGTTACTGTGAATTTATCGTCACGATCCTCTACAGAAACGCCCAATGGAACGTCACCTGTCTCTTTAATATATTTCATTATAGCTTTTTTATCAGGGTCATATTTAGTTACTATTCTTACTAACTCCTGCTTATCTCCTAATGCTCTAAAAAACTCATCCCTGTCCTCAATTATTAATAAAGGCTGTTGCTTTCTTGTTTTTAAAGTACCATTAGGAAAGCTTATTGTTTTGATTTCTGGGTCTTCTAACTTTTTATAAGTAAAGAAAGAATAAAGCAGTGCAGTCATTTTATCAATGCGCCTTTCATGCTTTGCCACTATTGCGGCCTGCCAATCTTTTAAACTTTCCACTTCTTTTTCTAATTGCCTGTTCACATCATCAACCTTTTGCCTTTCCCTCTCTATTACATGCAATAAGGCATCAACCTGAACTTCATTATAGTCTTGCTCTTGCTGGTCAACTTCTGGATCAGCAATGCCATTTACAATCTCCTCATAATATGAATCAATGTTGTTTGTGACATTTTCAGCCATTATACCCTCCTGTTAATTTTCAATATTTGTGAATAATAAGCGTTGGCCATTTGCATCTTCACGCATTTTATTTCTTGCCTGCATCAGCAAACTCCTCCTCCTACTGATAACAGCAATCCTTTCCTTTAGATTGTCTATTGTAGGCTCAAGCTGGTCTGCTGTCTTAGCATAGAAAAAGCCTAATGAACCAGAGGCTATAGGCAACCCCTCATCCCTTAATAGGCCTACTGCCTCACGAACAACCCTATTGCTTATGTTGTATAGCCTCTCAAGCTTTCTTGAAACTATTGGGTTAGCAAAACTTGAATTAAGCTTTAAATAGATGCCTATCCTATCTTTCATTATGAGAGCTTCGCTACTGTGATGTTTTTTGCTCATTTTCATCCACATACTTTTTCATAAACTTTTTGAGAACTTCATTCCCAGATTTGTTATTTAGTTTGCATGCCACCAAAAACTTTGTTCTCAGCTCTTGGTCAAGGCCAATTATCTGGAATCTATGGTCTTTTGCTGGCAATGTTATTTTTATTGCTGTATCTGACATAATACCTTCCTAATTAATTAATGCTACCATAACTATAATAAAAACAATAATTATTATGTAGCGTGTTCTCTTATTTACGTTCACATCTTCTATTAAAGCATCTCCAACTATAAAAAACAAAAAAGCCCCTATAGATGAAAATAAAAAAGAAACTGCAAAAATAAACAAGTTTGCAATTATTTCATATATTTGCATAATTCAATCTATAAACTGTTATAATTCTAATGCAAGTTATATTTACTATAATTATGTTCTTGCATCTAATTGTTATAAGTGTTACATTCCAAATAGTTATGATTTTAATTAACAAACAAAAGGAGTTAAAAATGAAAACATACGATGTAATTAAAGTTGAAAATGGTTATCAGGTAATTTGGTTTTGGGCAAATGACTATATAAAAACAGGCTTTAAGTCATTGGAGAATTATGTGGATAATGGATTTTTTAAAGATAAAAATGATGCTGAAAACTATGCTAATGAATTAGAATTTTTTGGCGAAGGAGGCGAGTAATGACTCAAGAACAAAAAGACCTGCTCATTGAGCTTGTAAGGGTAGAAAGAAGAAGGCTTCATGGTCTTAGATTAGAATTTTCTTCTGATAGTAATGAACAAAAAAAAATATGGATAGAAATACATTTATGTAATTCTACTTTACTATCTTTAAAAGGAGGTAAGTAATGAGCTATATACAAAAATCCAAAATAAAGGCCTTTGTTAATTCAAAGGGTGTTAGGGTTAGCCCAGAAGCTTTTGATGGCATAAACAGGCAAATAGAGGCCTTAATGGAGCAAATGGTTGATAAGGTTAAGGCTGATGGAATGAAAACATTAATGAGCCAGCACACAGGGGTAACAAAGACAGAATCAAAATCATCTGTTCATGGCAGGATGTGTCAAAGGTGTTGCAACGTTGATGATGCGTTTTTGGGCAAAGCCGCTAATGAACAAAAATGGTTTTATCAAGAAGTAGTCATTTGTGCAAACCATTACAATAAGAATAAAAAGTATGATCCTAAGTGGGCTACTAAAAATGGCAGAATAAATAACTTTGTAAATGGGGTCAAGGTATGAGTTGGCAAAGGATGGAGCAACTATCTTCTCCTAAAAGATTAAACGTAGATCGTGATAGCGTTAAAGTCTTTTATAAGAAGCTAAAGAAAATAATGAAAGCCAATGGAGTTAGCACTAAAGACTTGACTATGGCCACATGTAAGAGAGAAATGCAGTTGCAAAATCAGGAAGAAATATGGAGCAATGACATTTATGAAGTTAACGTTAACAGGGAAGACGACATTGTCCATTTAAGCCTGAAAAATTATCAAAGGACAACTGATATCCCTTGGCAACATAAACAATGGATTAAGAATGATATTATGGGGGAAGAGTATGAAGCCTGCGAACTCTTCCCTGCTGAATCAAGACTTGTCAATACAGCCAATCAATATCATCTTTGGTGCTTTCCAAAAGGGACTATGAAGTTTGGATGGAATCAAAGGTTTATAAGCAACGAAACGCCTACAAGCCAACTGGGAACAGGGAAGCAAGACCTACAGAAAAGATAGAGCGTTTAAACATCCCCATCTGGGAGCAAGACAGCAGGAGGGTTTTCGTCAAGCTCCCTTCAGGGGAATTATTAAAATTCTTCTGATAACGTTAAGCCTACATTAAAAACATTGTGGGCTGACTGAGACATTTCCAAAGACTCCTGATCAAACCTTGCAAAAATATGCTCACTCTCTGCATTTGCTCCTGTTGAGCTATTATCAATGCTAAATATAAATGGCCTATTGTTTCCATCTACCATATTCCAGACCCTACCAATAAAAGTGTTATCATCATAATCGACAATGCTGTATTCATCAGGCATTACATCAGTGTTATTAAGATAGCTAAATTTCATATCATAGGATATGCGCCCACCATGATTTGAATGGCCACTTCCTAATCCAAAGGGGCTTCCTGATGATCTTCCAAAGCTTGTAGTGCTTGCAAATCTTTGGCCACCTAAAGACTCTTGAATTTTTGTCTTGTCGTATATGATCGACCTTTTTACCGCCATATCAGGCGCAAAGGGCATGTCATAATAAGTCCCTATCATTATTCCCCCGCAGGTAAAGTCCGTACTTGCATTCCAAGTAGTGTCTCCCTCAAACTGTATTCCCCAATATTGTAAGTCTTGTTCTGTGAATGTAATAATTGTAGTCCCATCTGAAGCAGGCGTAACTGTTACAGTTTTATTAGAATCACTTGCCGCTATCGTGTCAGCATTTACAACTTCTGAAACAGTTACTGAACCCCAATTTATGTCAGAAGTTTCTGCCCCACCTCCATCTAAAGAAGCATTGTCACTTGTATGATTTCCAGCCACTACTTTAAATCTGCCATCTGAGCTATTTAAATTATGATTTAATATTGCAATAAAGTTTTGTTTATAAGAAGCATCTTGAAACTCTATTTGCGTTAATACATGCCCATCTGTATCGCTACTTGTGTCAAAAGTAACAGTATTCAATGGCCTTAAATCAAACAAATCTTCTACTGTATTTGTCGCTGGCAATCCTACAAAATAAGTGCCTGAATCAGTTGCAGTTATAGAAGCAATAGAATGACCTCTTGCGTAATGGTAACTTGCTAAACAACTGTAAAATCTGGGCGTGACTATGTTCATATTAGCCATCTATACACTCCTTGCTTTAATAGACAGTTTTCCAACTGATCTTTTTGTATCTGTAATTATGAATTTTAAATTTCCCCAGTCATTATTAGTTAATGGTTTTTCAGGAAACATATTTGTATTGTTAAAATCTATAATAGAACCAACTTCTATAGGCTCTAAACTGGAGTTAACCCATTTTGCAGGGTTTATAATATTAAAACTAATTTTTAAATAAACATCTCCAAACAAAGCATTCTGGTAAGCCGCAAAAGAAGTGTTTTTATTATCGTTAGTTGGGTCTGTATCCCCTACTGCGTTTTCGCTGGCAGTTGTTACAAGCATATCTAAATTAACATTTTCAATATTTTCTTTTTCTTGAATATTATAATTTTTTCTTGATGAAGAATTAACAGCCGTAAGAGTGCTTTGATATGTTCTTTTTGCTGGATGAACATTATAATTAATTACTTGTTTTGTAACAATATCAGAAGGGCTAGAAGTTGTTAACGACACTGCTCCAATATCGTTTTTATTAAGGGTTAAAACACTAGAAGGGCTGTTGTCTATATGGATATACTGAGGTTGATTAAAATCGCCTTGTTTAAACCTAAATACAAATTGTCCTTCATACTGAGCTTTTTCTAATACGTCTTTTAATAGCTTTGGTTTATGACACCACCATCTAATTTTCCAATCACCCCTAACTGCCGCCATACTTTGCCAGCCGTCAATATTTGTATTGGGGTCTGTAGCTACATCAATCCCACAAAATCTATTAAGCAAATCAAGATGAGCTTCTTGTACCCTAATTACGTCTCCACTTGTCCCTGTCGTACCTTGAGTAAGTCCATCTGAATCAGTATAAAGCCATTTTACTGATTTTACTCTAGCAGAAGCATCTGTTGTATCGTTGTATCTATCAATCCTTGAAGTAACTGCTACCCTGACATCATAAACAGTCAATGTGCTAAAAATATTAGAGGAAACACCTCCACTTCCATCTACAGAAGAAGAAACGACTCTTTTAAATCTTATAGAAAGCCCATTATCATAAGGATATTCAGAAAACTCTGTAGCTGTAACTGCTCCATTTGTTGAACTTGTTTGCTCTGCTATCGTTGTAGCATTACCGCTACCTGTAGCCCCATTTACTAAATCAGCGCTTCCATTTGTCGCAAATGTAGTTCCATCACTTATTCCTGAATCAGTTGCAGTCCCAGAAGCATACCTACTGTTGTTTGTTATTGCCCAAGAATTATTAGCAAGACCAGAAGTGTTTGAAGTGACTCCATAAAAATTAGTCATTTTCCATCTTACCATTATTGTCATTCCATAGTTATCAGAAGAACTTGTTATGTCTGGAGGATCATCCATAGCCTGAAGGTTAAAAATATTGTCTAACGTCAACGTATTTGTCTGTCCACTTTCATTATCATTCATTGTAGCCTCTTCACCACCATTTGAACTGGTATGGTCTACGTCTCCATCTATCATATTCCCTATACTGCTAAATGTTTTAGAAACTGCTCCAAGAGGTTTTAATTTAAAATGCCTTTTTAAATGCCATTTTGTTTTTAAAATATATCCATTTTCATAGCTTTCAGCATCATGTTTATCTACAACAGGAATAAACGCATCAAGTCCCTCATCATAATATCTTAAAAACCTATTATTGCTACCAAAATCAAAAGGCAATAAGCACTTATAATAATATCCATACCTGTCAACCTGAACAGGAAACAAGCTTTGCCCTACCCCTGAAGCTGTGTTTGGAAATTTTAAATTATTTATGTATTCAGTATCTGTAGAGGTTAAATCAGAATTATATGTACTTGGTTGTCCTTGAAAGTCACCATAAACTACAGGAAAATAGTTGTTTGTAGTGGTTGTCTGGGTTTGAGGAATAGAAATATTGTCCCAAGGCCTGTGGCTAACCATTGAAATTTTTATAGTGTCGCTTGATAGTGAAATATCACTAATCCTAAAAGAAGCAATTAAGGTTTTCGCCCCATTGTTAATTACGCTGTAAACATTTGCAATCCTGTTTATATACTTGTGGGTGACAGTTAGCTCTTGAGATACTAAAGCCCCCTTATAGGTAAAATCAGGAAAAGTTATAGAAACATTGCTTGTCTTGTTTATTGATTTTTTTAAGTCAATAGATTCTCTAATGCTTGGAGTGTTTGTTATAACTCCATGATAAAAAGTACCTTCATCTGTGTAGTCTGAGAAAGCTAATGGTAAAAAATTATGCCAGTAAATTGGAGCATTGTCGCTATGAGATGCCGCAGTTGTTCCTTTTACTCCTCTTGTGACCAGAACATTGTCTGGGGCGACCATACTATGTATGTACATGACTTCATTATCAACTTTAATAAAATCTCCTACTTGAAATACGCTTTCATCATCTACATCAAAACCCTCTTCAGTAGTATTTAAAGCTTCTCTTGCTAAATTAGGATTTCCATCTGCTTGTTTTACAGCATCAAATCCACCATCTCCAGAACCTTGAGCATCCCCATTATAAAACCCTAATTGGAATAACCAATTTTCTTTAATATTAGACAGTTTTATTGAAGAAGGATAAGCCATTAAGCAAGATTCATGCGTTGAGCTTTTTCAATAGCAGGAATAATCGTATCTACTATGCTTTCATCTACAAGTGGAGCAGAAATATTAAGAGTAATGCCTCCCATGCCTCCTGCTAAATTTTCCTGTTGAGCTTGATTTAATATAAGCTCCCCTGCTGTGGCTTTCACTGGGACAACATCCCCAAGATTAGGATCACCCTGAACAATACCACCCTGAGCAAATTGTTGAGATTCTATATTTGCAACATTTGCCAAGCCTGCGGCTGTTACTGCGGCGGCTAAAACATAATTAAAAGGAGGAGGAGCAGAGGCCAGCGCTTTAGTGGCGGCTGAATAAGTGTCTATTATAGCGCCAGCTTGCGCCAATCTTTTGTTTACTAAAGCAGAACCCTTAAACGCTTCATTAAGCTGTCCTAAACCCCCTATTAACTGAGAAACAGCGTTAGCTTGAAATGAGACTTCATCTGCTCTAATCTGCTTTTTTTGCTCTGCTACAAATCTTGCAATATCAGTTTCATGCACCCCTGCCTGTTCAAAAAGCTTTGCTTGCTTGCTCATCATTACTCTACGCATGGCAAAGTCAGTATTGAACATCCCACTCATCTGCTCATTAAACGACTGCCTTATCTGTATTTTTTCATCACTTGATAGCTCTTCTTGTGTTTTAACAAAATCTATGGCATCTATCTCAGCCCTTCTTATTTCATTAACAGCTTCGATTGTTTCACCTAAACTTCTGTAAGACTCTTGAGTGCTTTCGTTTGCTGTCTGTTGTTTTACACTAGATTCTTCTGCCTTAATTCCCAAAGAATCTAACGTTTCAGCTAACTTATTTACAAAGTTTGCATGCTCTTCTAAGGCTATATTCCCCTCTATTTCAGCCTCTTTGTAAGTATCCACAGCATCTGTTGCCCTTGCCAACTCTGCCTGTATAAAAGTAACCATTTGCCCAAGCTCAGTAAATGATTCTCCAGTTTTTTCATTCATTTCTGCCAAAATTTCTTTTTGCCCATGCGTTTTATTAGCGGCCTTTGCTAGTTCTTGATACTTTGAAGCCTGCAAAGCAAGATTTTCTTCAAGGCTTTTACCAGAATCAATAGCGACTCCTGTTCTTATTGATAGTTTTTGCAGTGAGTCCTCAGCTTGAATAGAAGCCTCTGTTTGTTCCCTAAATGCCTCTGCTGATTCTTTTAATTTTTCAGCTATAATTTCCTCTTGAACAGCAATTCTGATTTTTTGCCTATATTGATCATTTACATTTTTTAAAGACTTTTGAATTTCATCTGCTGACAATTTTTCCCTATTCATGTTCTGTAAAAAATCTGGGTATTTTTTATCAATTTCACTAATTAATCTTGACCTGACTTCTTCTTTGTCTATATTTCGAGCTAAAGCCTTTGCTAGATTTGTTAATTCAGCCTGATCTCTTCTTAGCTTTTCAGAAGTTTTTAATTTTATAAAATTATCAAAGCTTCCCACAAGAGAAGTCATTTTTACTGTTGCTTTTTCAAGCCCGGGAGAAAATCTTTCAAAAATAGATATCCCAAGGCCTTCCATTGCGCTATTTAATAACGTTGCTTTTCCAGCTAAATTATCAAGCTGGATATCTGCCATCCTTTGAGCCGCACCACTTGCATTATCAAAGGAAGTGGACAATTTTTCTGTAGCATCAACCCCATCTAATAAAACGCCAAATGCAGAAATCGCTCTTTGCCCCACAAGGTCTTTCATTTCAGCAGTTGTTAAACCTGATTCTGAAAGCTTATCAAAAGCTTTTTGCAAATCTTCAGAGCTTTTTACAGGAAATCCTATTTTTTCGCTTAGTTTAGAGCTTTCATTTCCAAGCTCAAGTAATATGCGCCTTAATGAAGTTCCAGCCATAGAACCCGAAATACCAGCGTTTGCAAGCGTTCCAAGCATTGCAGTAGTGCTTTCAACATCTAATCCAACCTGTTTTGCCACAGGAGCAACATATTGCATAGAATTTGTAAACTTGTCCATATCTAATGCTGAAGAACTAAAGGAAGCCGCCATAGTATCTGTCACCCTCGAAGTTTCAGAAACATCTAACCCAAAAGCTCTTAATGTTTGCCCTGCAACAGCCGCAGACGTAGCCAAATCAGAACCAGAAGCAGAAGCAAGGGCTAACGTGTCTTTTGTAACCCCCTGAATTTCTTTGCTCGTAAAGCCTAACTTTGCAAATTCTGTTTGAAGCTGGCCTACTTGGGTTGCTGTAAAAACAGTAGTTGACCCTAAATCTTTTGCATTTTTTTCAAGCGCTTGAAGCTCTTTACCTGATGCTCCAGAAATAGAAGCGACATTTGACATTGTTTTTTCAAAGTTTGCCCCAACTCTAATCACTCCAGAAATAGCTTTTGTTGCCGCTATAACGCCTACAGTTGTCAACCCAAGCTTTGCAACCATCCCCCCAAGAGCAGAAGAGCCTCCTCTCGTTGAGCTTTCTAATCTTTTTGTTCTAGCCTCTAATTCAGAATATTGCTGTTTTAATTTTGCAACACCCTTTCCTTGAAATTCTATTATTTGCTTATTTGTTGCCACGCTTCTTCATTCTCCTTACCTCATGCTCAGTTACTATAGACTTGATAATAAAATGCTTTTGAATCCATATCTTTGGCGTATCCCCATATCCTCCTGAATATGGAGGCGTGTTTGTGTCTTTTGAATAAGAATATCGCTTAATATCACTTTGGAATTTAGCATCAAGAAAGTTATTTATATTTGAAAAAAAGGGAATTTGGGCGTAAGTGTCTAAATAAGCACCCCCAACGCTGTTTTTATTGTGGTCTACAGCTTCATAATAAACCCTTAATAAATAAGAGTTTAATTCTTCTTTATTGTTAAAGGTTACAACGCCTTCACCAGAAAAAACTGACTTTGCTTTATATGGAAACGCATTAAACTCTGGCCTATCTTCAGGTGAGCCTAAAAGGCTACAGACAGCGTTAATGCCTAAAAATAAGCCTTCTACTCCCCCAGCGTTTGCACATCCTGAATAAGATTCATCAAATCATCTTTTTCTTCTAAGGTAAGTTCTTTTATTACGCTATCAACAGGAGTGTCATTTGCTTCTTTGTAGTTTTTAAAATCTCCACCTCCCAATCCATAGCGAATCCACTGGGTGCGTGCTTTAGATGAATTTTTTATTGTTTTTATTGATCCATCTTGAAATATAATTTCAGGAATATCAGTACACTCATCAATCTGGTCAACTGACATCTGTTTTATTTTTACTTTACGACCTGATTTTAATTTTTTATCAGTCATATTTCCCTCCGTTTAAACAGTTTCTATTAACTCATTTTAAAAACAGCAAGATTGGCATCTCCATCTGTCCCTGCTGTTGCCCTCCAAGGAATCTCAACGAACATCCCTTCATCAGCAAAGTCAATGTTGTGTCCTGTCATTCTTGCATTTGGAATTGAAAAATCCCAAGTGCCTCCATCATTTAAAGCAATAGCATAATTTGTATTTGCTTTCCAATCTGCTAAGGCATCTGCTGAATTTGCTTCATACTTAACAGTAATTGATCCAGAGATATCATATAAGCCTGCTCTGTTATATCCATCTGCCTCTGCGCTTGTACCTTGCCACGCTACTCTATTAGCAGGGTTTGATATTGTGCATGTAAAAGCTGAAACAGTCATTGCATGCCCCCCCACTGTTAAAGTGGTAAAGTCAAACAAACCTTTTTCATAATTCACAGCAGTTGTCGCCCCTGTAACGCCAGAGTCTTTAACAATAGGCTTATATCCACTATAAAATTGCCCTGAAGCGTGTAAACGACCAGCATCCGTTGCCATGTCCATAGAAAGCGTTAAATTTTGTAAAACTGCTGAGTGCATTATCTGATCATCAGCCGCAAGCCCAGAAGTAGTAGGAGGGGCAACCAATAAGACTATCCCAACATTGTCAGCAGTAGTTGATCCATGAGAATAATCATTTGTCGTATTTGCGACAGTAGGAGATATAGTCACTGTGCCTGTACAGTCAGCTACGTCAGTTGCTAAACTTAACAAAGTTTGAAGCATTACTTCATTTTCTACTAGATAATCAAAATCGTATGTCCACACACCAGAGCCATAATGACGAATTAAATCCCCATCCTCTAATGACCTTCTGCCACTTCTTAGCACTTCTGCTGTTTGGAAACCCCCATCATAATTAATTCCACTAATCTGGGCAACTCTCATAAACAATCTTGAGCCACTTACAAAATCAGCATCTGCTAAATTACCATCTCCCCCTATGGCTAATGCAGAAACGTCTTGCTTCCCGACCACTAATTGATATTCTCTTCCTGATGCGTTGGTAGCCATAAGCTATCTCCTTTACACTTCTTCTATTAAGTTATTAACAAGCAAATAGTCCATTCTTTTTTTCGTAACGCCTTTAAGTTCGTCACTTTTGCCCCCCAACATTGCCTTATATTGATCTTTACTAAGCATCCTGTCTGAAACAGTGCTTTTAAATAATTTTGTGGCTTTATAAGCCTTCTTTTTTGATGTTTTACTCATTTTCTACCTCTAATTTAATTTAATTTGCACGACTTAACCTACATGAAAATAGAAATCTAGCTACATGCAAGCTGTCAACGTCAGCCTCACCCTCTGTAAACTCATCAAAGGTAATGCTTGAAACAGTCCCATCATGCCAAGGGAATGAAGATGCGTTATTTTCTTTGTTATTAAAAAGAAGTTGATGTAACCTTTCTGAGTCTGAATATAATTGCTCATAAAACCTCTCATCTCCTTCTTCTCCTATTGAATACAGGGAAAGCTCTACATTGTAAAGCCTCCTCCATTCGTTTGCTGTCATCAAATCTGTTTCTGAGCTTTCCCCCCAGAGCCTTATTGAATATGTCCCCATATCTTTATAGTCAGGGGACACATAAACTGTGCAAGACCTATCAGTAACAATAATTGATCTCAGCTTTTGCAAAACATTGTCGTAGAAAACATTATTGTACGTTGTTCCAAGAACCAATGCCATTAAAACCTCATCTTCCTATGGCCTGCTCTCTGATATCCCCCCTTGACACCTTTTCTTCCAACATGCCATGACCCCCTTGAAAGATTGATATTGCCAGCTTTACCTGTTCTAACGTCTTCCCCATAGCCATAGACTTCAATCTCCCATTCATCATTAGCTGTTGCTGTTGTCGCATCTGTAGCCCCTGCAAATCTTATTTCTAAGCCACCAGCGCATTGCTGATAGTCTCCATTTATAGTCTCAGCACTAACCACTTGAGTGGCTTTTAAATCTGTAGAAGATTTTTCCCACACAGAATAAGTTGCTGTACCAATAGCACCTGCATCTATTATTTTTACCTTAATTAAATCATAAGTCCCTGTGTATGACCCTCTTGTTTGGATTGGCCTAACTTTTCCTGATGTGTAAGTGACATCCCTAATAACACCATAAGAAGAATCCCCTGTAACAGAATTAGGAAGCTGTATTTCCCCACTTTTTAACCCTGATAAATACTCATTCGCCTCTTCCATAAAGGCATCAGCTACTTCGCTTATAGGGTCATCAGCTTTTAACATCATCCCAACAGCCACCAAAGCAGTTGTGCGCTTTATTATATATGGATAATTACCTTCTCTATCTAAACTTATTTCTGCTGTCATCCTTGAGTCAAGTTTTGACTCTACGAACCTGCTTGCATTCCTCCTGTGCCTCTGTTTAAACGTTGTGGCATCCTCTCCAGATTCCATGATCATGTCATTGGGGCTTGTCGCACTGTTGTAATAGTACACAGCATCTAAAGTAGATTCATAGTACCATTCCCCATTAGTGTTTACTTCCCCACTATTTGCTTCTGCACTGCCTAAATCTTGTCCATCTACAAAAAGCTGAGTGACTAATCCACAATTATCTGATCGGTATAAATTACTGCTATGAACTACCCAACTATATATGCGAGTCTTAGAGTCTGCTGACTTAATTTGTGGATATACGTCATATATATCTCTATCTGTGCAATATTCAATAGTTGATGTAACAGCCATAGCCTACCTCTTTTTTCTTTTTAACAACCTCTTGCCTTTTTTCTTTTTTGAAGGGCGACCCCTTTTTGAGCCATAAGTCCCTTTGCCCATTGGCATAAAAATCCCCTTTTTGCTAGTCTAACTTATTAACAACCTTAATTATTTCTTTTACAACCTTATCATCTTTTTTTGATGGGGTAACTTTTGCAACTATTTGCATAATTTTAATTAAAAAATTCTTTAACCCATGTTTTTTGACTTGCTTGTCTATATATCTACTTAGAAGACTCATTTGATTTCCCTGCTATTTTAAATATTGCGCCCTTGACAGATGTCCAAATTAAATCATCCCAAGCAGATGGGCTTAACGCCACCCCTTTGTCAATAGCCAATATTACGATTAAAACATATTCCCAATTATTAAGCACCCATTCCATTTTATACCTCTTATTTTAAGTATGCAACTAAGCCTATAAATATTGTTAAAACGCTTCCAACGAACATTCCCATGCCCTTCATAAAAGCAAATCCTGTCTCTAAAGAATTAACTCTTCCCATACTGTGAGTCAAAGTCCTGTCTATAGACTTTAGCCTTGCAAAAATCTCATCCAGTTTAGCTGTATGCTCTGCAAGCGTTGCAATTACCTTGTCATTAAAATCATCATTTTTCATACTGAATTAGCCCTTCTGTACCAGCCATAATAATATTTTTCATATTTATCTGGCCTTTTTAATACAATTTCAGCATAGTGCATTAACCTAAAAGCCCTAAATCTTTCAACTTCTAAGTTCTGCACAGCTTTTATTGTCATGGCTCCAATCCTGCCATCCACAGCTATCGCTGAACCCTTCTTGTTTTTGTGATTAGCGGCCTTTTGCATAATCTTCGTTGCCCTTGATTGCCCTTGGTTTACAACGCAGTCAAAAAAGGCTTCCTGCAAATGTTCTGGAAGTCTATCGCATTTAGATGGTTTATAATACTGACTCCTGTAAATTTCAATCGCCTTCCTTTTAGTTAATGCCTTTATTTCATCAGAAGACAAATCTGTCCCTTTTTCACTTATCCCATACTTTGTAGTCCCCCCTGTATCAACCACAATTTTTTCCCCACCTTCTCTTTCTATTAGAGGTTCTATAAAATCATCAAAACGACTCATGCAAAAGCTCCTACAGATTCATTATTTTTCCTGTCATGCAAATAACATGAAACCAGTATAGCCTCATAAGTATCTTTTTTAACAGGTAACATTGGATACCTATATTTTACAACATTAATCCAATGCTTATCCATTAAAACAGGGTCATCAGGCCATAAACCAAAATAGTCCATCCATCTTTTTGACTCTATTACTTCATATTCCCAATTATAAGTATCCAGTATTCCTGTCCATCTTCCTATTTGAAAAACGCTACCATTGTCTATAATAGCACATTTTGCTTTTAAATATTTATAATTATCAAATATTTTAAGATTAAATTTTTCATAAATACTATAAGAAGACATAGAATTTCTATAAAGGATTGCCAAACATTGACCCGGAACTATACCAATAAACATCATAATTCATCTTTCAAGTTCTTAATAACCCCATTGACAATAGCGTGCTTTCCAATAACGTATCTTCCATGTACATCATTGTAGTGTTTTTTGCATTCTTTTGTATATTCATCTTCTGCTGTTTTTAAGCTATCTGTTTTCAAATGAATTTTCCCATTAGCCCAGACAATATATTTTTTTGTCGTAGAATTTGGAATATCATCATCAAACTCATAGGGTTTAAAAAATATTTTAACATCTTTACCCTTATGTGATCTTCTATAAAGGATACTACTCCCCCTTTTCTTCCTTAGCTTCCTCAAACCCAACCTTTGCAATAGCTTGATAATGATCACGCAAAACGATATTATCAGCAAGCGTAGCGTTTAAACGCCCTATCTCATTGTTTAAAGCCCCTGTTTTTTCACAGGCAAACACCTGCTCAGGTGTAAGCTCTTCTGCTGTTTTTTCAACTGTTTTACCATCTTCAAACGCCATTGTATATGTTCGAGGTTCTTGTTCTTTAGCCATTTTTTTCTCCTGCTTTGTTATTTATTTGGTTAAGGTCTGATAAAAGTTGCTCAAAATCTGCAACTTCTGAATCAATTTTTTCTTTCATTTTCTTTTTTTCATTTAACTGATTTTCAATATTCTTAATATCTACTCTTTGCACGCTGTCAGATAAAGCCTCACCTGTTGAGGGGTCAAACTTTTTTGCAACTATTTGCAATTCTTCATGTGACTGCTCAGGCTTATGAGGCCTTATGATGTTTTGCTTTTCGTCTACTATCTCAGTTACTTCAGCCTGATCTATTACTATTTTTTTTCTTACAATTACCTTGCTTTTAGATTTTAGGTTTTTATATCCTATCATTTACTCCCTCCTTGTTTGTTATTCAGCGTATTTAGCTTTTGCTTTAGTTAGTAATGCAGACTTAGCATCACTTTCTTTGGATTCTACGCTATGTTTATTTAAATATGTTTTTAGATGTGCTTCTGTCCAACTATCTGCTGGTTCACCACTTGGATAGCCATTTTGCCTTTCTGACCTATCAAGATAATCATTTCTTGCTACCACCATAGCAATCATATCATCTTCATTGGCTGGAATTTGAGTCACAGATTCATCAGCATATAGCTTTGGCAACCACTCAGCAATCATTCGTTTTTTGCAATTAGCAACCTTGCCATCTATTGCGCTATTTACCCAAGTCTCTACATCCATTAAATCATTTTTCAATACTGATTCTTCTGTAGTAGTTAATGTTCTTTTTTTAATATCCATTTTATATCCTTTGTATTATGTTATTTCGCATAGGTTGTTTCGCCTAACAAACGAGGTATCCACTAAAATATGATTGCTCTAAAAGGTCGTGACTTGCTCCACCAGCAGTACCACCAGCAAGTATTTGCACATACGCTGTATCACTTGCATCCATATCTGCTAGAATTGATAAGCCTAATGCCAAAAGAGTCACATCTTGATCAAAGCTACGAGGATCAATCGTTGAAACGTAATTCACATTTGATGTGGCTAATATTAATTGATAGTAGGTGTATGCTATTTCAGCATCTTTAATCTGTATTTGGACATTAAACTGGTATCTTCCAGTAACAGGAGCAGTAAATGTATTGGATGCAAAATTAGTACCTTGATCAAATCTTTCAGTTCCCATCACAACAGTGACTGCTGAATTTTCTGCAAAAGCATCTTGTGATGATGCTGGATGAACTAAAAATGCTGGCATTGTTGTAGACATATATTTATCAGCATAAACTGTAGCACCACTATCTTGTGCCATATAAACAGCAGTTAC
>CEOT01003785.1_pt1 | contig 17457 bp, 26 predicted proteins | sample 530671 | NCBI WGS metagenome assembly CEOT01 (sample SAMEA2620852, study PRJEB7988) | marine metagenome | isolation source: saline water (ENVO:00002010), including | reverse complement strand
CCCTGCGCAAACCCGGCCTGATGATGCTAGCGCAACCCACGGGAAAGGATCCAGCCATGACAGATAAACACATCATCCAGGCGACGCGTAAACATCGCCGCCGCGCGACCATGGTCACGGAAGGCCGCATCACCATTGTTGAACGTCTAAAAAATACCAGAAACGGGGGCCCGATGTATTTTATGCAATGCGGGAACATGCTTTTTCGCACTTCGCCCGATGCCATGGTTAATTTGGCCATGACCAATTACGAAAACAAGCTCGCCCGAGTCACGCTTAAAGAAACGACTCCACGGGCGCGGAAGCTGATGGCGAAAGGGCCGGCCCGGTTCAATTGGACATTGGATGATATTGAGCAACTATAAGCGAAACGCCCTGCGGGGCGTCGCCGGGCCCTGCGCAAACCCGGCCTGATGATGCTAGCGCAACCCACGGGAAGGAGTCGGACTATGATGCTTGTTCATTACAAAACCAAAAAGGAATTGAAAGAGAATATCGGCCAGCCGCTGCGGTACACCGAGACCAGCGCATTTGGGCCGGAATATCAAGAGAACGGTAGTTTTCCGGTGGCGCATCGGCCAAAAATCCAGGGCAACGGGGGCCGGGAATTTTTCGCGGAAGTTACCATGCGCAACGGATTAATTAGCGCCGTGAAATAATACCTAATAAAGCGAAACGCCCTGCGGGGCGTCGCCGGGCCCTGCGCAAACCCGGCCTGATGATGCTAGCGCAATAACCACGGGGGATCCCGAAATGATTATTTACGAAGGCCCGTCCTTACAGGACGGCGCAAGGATTGTCGCCATTGCGGTGCGCAGCGCGCGCAACGATAAAACGGGCGATATGGTTCAAATTTATATCATGCTTGCCGATATGGATCCGCGCCTAGCGAATAAGACGGGCGCGGATATTTCAATCTGCGGCGATTGTATCCACAAGGGCACGCCGATTGATCCGCTAGATCCGGATTTTTTGACAAGAACTTTCGCCAAGAATAGGTCCTGCTATGTGCAAATCCAGCAGGGCGTTCTAATAGTATGGAAGCATTACAAGGCCGGCGGTTATGAGCGGGCCCGTGATCGCCGGGAAATAACAGAGCACGCGCGCGGCGCTATGGTGCGTTTCGGAACTTACGGCGATCCCGCGCTGGTGCCCTCATACATATGGGATGATGTAATTGCGGAGGCTAGCGGTTTTACCGGTTACTCGCATCAGGCTAACAATCCCCGCGCGGATTACCGCCCCGATTTGACCATGCGATCCTGCGACTCGGAATTAGAAGCGTGGTCCGCATGGTCGCAGGGCGAAAGAACTTTTCGTGTCATGGCGCCGCACGAAAAACCCGTAGAAGGGCGGGAAATCATGTGCCCTGCGCCGCGCGTGAAATGTACAGATTGCGGTTTATGCGCTGGCACACGAAAGAAAGCGAAAAGCATTGCGATTTACGCGCACGGGGCCGGAAAAGGGCATTTCAACAGAGCAAAGGAACAAACGCTATGAGTCGAGTCACTATGCAGACTACCAGCGGGACTCTTGCGATTGTATCTGTTGGGGACTATGTAACCTGCACCGCGCCCGATGGAAGCGCATGGACCGGTTTAGTTAATAAGGGAGGCCGCGCGGATTTGAGCAGGCGCGGGCGGAAAATAAAAAGGGCGGATCTAACATCAAATTATTGGCGATTGCGCTCCAGCCTGCCCTTTCATTCATGGGTGAAACCATGAAATTAATAAAGCGAAACGCCCTGCGGGGCGTCGCCGGGCCCTGCGCAAACCCGGCCTGATGAGCTAGCGCAATTATTTGAAATAGGACAACAGCTATGATCCGAGTCATCTTAGAGATACCGCACCGGGGCGACGCTAGCGCCTGGATCGCCTGGTCTGACGGCGAATATTTAGACGCTGTCGATAAGGCCGGATTCGACTCCGAACGATTTGGCGAATTGAGCATCGAAACCGCCGAGGATTTTATCAGGCGCGATAATCACAGCACGTGGATTTTCTGCGATGATCCCGCGCAGGATATGCTCGGGGAGATGGTTGATTTCCTATACAACTATGATGGGCACCAGGCGTCCTCCGCTAAAACCGCGATAGGCTGGATATTCACATTGTTCAACGGCACAGATCCAGCACCTTCCCATTTAAATTAATAAGGTGGCCTACAAAACCGCGTGCTATTTGTATGGGGCACCCCGCTACCTAAAATAAATGTTTGAAACGGGTGCCTGATGATGATAAGTCACCAGATATCCAAACGTAGGAGGTACGAAATGAAAATTAGTTTTGGTCATGGCGGTGAGGCCATGGAAGCAGCAGCCGATGAATATAACTTCCCGATCCATCGGGAACCAACTCGCTTCGCCAAAAAAGACTACGTCATCAACAGCTACACAGGCGACGTGTTGGGTATCGTTGGGCGAAACCAGGCACAGGTAAGTCACGCGCAGTTTTTTCACCCGATTACCGAGGCGATAGAGGGCCGCTTAGGTCACAGCCAACAGCGGACATGGGTTAGTAGGCACGGCGCGTGGGCCTTGCGAGAGTACGTGTTTCCGCACATTACCAGCACTGTCGAAACGGCCCGGCGTTCTAGCGAGGTGCAGTTCAAGGCACTCGCATGGCACGGAGTCGACGGGCTGACCTCTAACAATTTCGTGAGCGGATCCATTTTGATGTGGTGCCTGAACACGATGGTTCTGGGCGAGGACATTACCCGTTTGCGGCGTAAAAACACGAAAAATTTCAGCATGGAAAACTTCGTAGAAACCATCGACGAGGCCCATGATGGATTTTCTAAACAAATTGACATGCTACGTCGCATGGCCAACAGCCCGATGCTTGAGGCGCATGGCGAGCAGATCGTGAGGGAGTTATCCGCTAACGATGTGCAGGCGGAGGCTATCTTGTCTAGCTATCACGACCATCGGGATCAGTGGGGCGATAACGCCTTCGCTCTTTACAACACGTGGACAAATTGGGCGACCTACGCGGATGACCGCAACGGCAGTGTGTTGCGTCGCACTTCTAACGACAACACCGTTGAACGGCTGCACCGCCGGTCCTTTGATGTCGCGCAGTGGGCAGCGAGCGAGCGTTTCCAACTTGCATTAGCGGCGTAAGGGTGCAGCCCATGATTTACTACATCATAAAGGACGCCATCTACGTTGCCACTGAGAATGAGGAAAACTACGACAGAAACGGCAACATCAATTGGGACCTTGTTGATGCTGAGGTATACTCAGCGGTAGGTAAGTTTTGCAAAGACGATGAAACCTTCTACGGGTTTTTCAATGATATCGTCGATTGCATTATCGGTGAGTGGGACGCAGAAAAAAGGTCAGTTCAGTATGAAATGATGCATGCGCTCACCGTATATGGATGCGGCCAAGACCGGATGGATTCGGTCTGACACTGGTGTCACTATACATAACAAACGGGGGCGGCAATCCCGCTGCCCCCGTAATCTGCATAAACTGGGAGACATACCATGCAGAGCAGCACTAGCAATTTTTTCTACACGGTGATTGAAGACGCGCCAGTCTACACGTCAAAGAGATATGGTCGCTGGCAACCTTTCGTGCGCAACATGAAGGTCAACGATAGTTTTCGCGTGCAAACTTTCCAAGAGGGCGAGAGCGCGCGAAACGCGTTTCGGAAGGAAGGGAAAACTGTCACGATCCGGAAACGCACTACGCATGACGGAATAGATTTTTGGCAGATCTGGCGGATTACTTAATTAGCTAGACAGCAGGGTGGGCGCTTGCTCGCCCTGCTTTACCCGTATGTAGGAGGTACACACATGAACGATGACGAGCAGAAGGAAGGCGAAAAGGCCTTCGCTAAAATGGTGAGGCAAATGTTGAACACAGACTTCGCCTATGTGATGAGGCTGATAGCGAGCGCACAGGAGGCGCTTGAGGAAGATCAAATGCTTGACAGTATTGAGCCCGAAACAAAGATTGCCCTCGAAATGGTCAGCCGCCAGGCATGGGAGTGCCGACTGGCGTTGCAGGCTGTGATTGATTTCCACCGCGAGTATCACGCACAGCGGGAGGAGGCCGACTGATGGCAGCGGAGTTCATTCTATCGGTGTTGGTGGTAGGCGCAGTCGGCTGCGCCGCCGCCGTGGCGTTTTGGCTCGGGTTCAATCGAGGCCATGCACAGGGCTGGGAAGGCGGGCGCCGCGCTGCGGAGACGCAGGCAAAGCTACGCTATAACAGCAAGCCACGCATGGACGCGAACAGCCCGTGGATTTAAAACTTCCAGATCTGGCGATTGGCGAAACGTATCGGGGGCGGTGTCCAAAGTGTCATCGCCCTCAAACTTTCACCGTATCTCGGGTCAACGAGTCATTTATTTACAATTGTTATGCTGCGTCCTGCGGCTTTCGAGGACACAAAAAAGTGGGCCTCACTGCCGACGATCTGCGGCGCTCTATATCACATAGAAAAGGCGAGTTAGAAAATGGTGTCAGACGAGATCTGCCTAATTTTGTTTGGAGTGATGATGTATTACGTCTATGCGAAAATTTTGGCATAACTCAAGAGGATGTGGCCTTCGATCCTATCCGACGCAGAGTCGTCTTCATTTTACGTGATTTAAGAGGCCGGGCAGTAGATGCCATCGGCAGGACAATTTGCAACCAAAACCCTAAATGGTATAGATACACCGACAGCAAGGCGCCTGTGGTGGTCGGTGACGGCGATTGGCTAATCATCGTAGAGGATATCGTCTCCGCGCGTAAGGCCTGTCTGGCATGCCCCGCAGCGGCGTCAATGGCACTTCTGGGCACCAACCTAACTACCGAGCACCTTGTTGCGGCAGGGCAGTATAAATCTGTTTTCATTTGTTTAGATCAAGACGCTACTGATAAGGCCGTCGCTATGCATCGTCGCCTATCAGCGTTCGTTGACCGCTGCAAAGTCATGATGTTATCGTCTGATCTGAAAGATATGAATTTAGAAGACATAGGGGGGCTGTTCGATGATCCAAGTCATAAGAGCATTATGCGATAAAGACGTTTATTCCAGGCTATCTCGTATACCATTAGACGCGTTTGAGAAAGAACCGAGAGCTATCGTGCGCGCTTTAGGCGAGGCACATGAAAAGTTCGAGCACGATATAACGCCCTCAGATCTCAAAGTTTATTTTCATTCTAAAAACCCTGGCCTCACTAAATCTCAAAAAGACGCATATGATTTATTGTTAGCTAAATTACGTGATGTAGAGCCGATGTCGCCTGAGATGGTTGAGGAAGTTCTACGAGATATGATGCGCGTAGAATTAGGGCGGCAGATTGGCGAGGCGGGTTTTGCGCTGATGGAAGGTAACACAAATAGCATAGACACATTGCGTTGTCTTCTGGATGGCTATGATTCCAACATGGCCGGTCAACAATCGCCGATGGTTGCAGAAAACTTAGACCCCGAAGCACTGCTTTCTACATTAAATCAAGAGGAGAAGTGGGCATTCAATTTAAATAGTCTACGTGAAAGAGTAGCCGGATTATCACCGGGCCACTTTTGCGTAATAGGATCTCGCCCAGAAACTGGAAAAACTACATCACATGCCTCGTTTTCCGTCGCACCAGGCGGATGGGTAGAGCAAGGTGCGCGGGTCCACGTTTTATGTAATGAAGAAAAAACTTCACGGGTCGCACTACGATATTACACAAGTGCATTCGGTGTGCCGCAAGAGGACCTAGATGTTGATATGATAAGGGCCAGTGATTTTAATCCATTTGATTTAGGTAAGTTATGGATAGGCCGCATCCCCGATGATGCAGGTCTTGATGGCATCGAAGCACATATTAAACAACATCGCCCCGATATTTTAATCATTGATATGTTAGATAAGGTATCCGTCGGTGTGTCAGACGCGCTGCCTTTGCATGAAAAGTTACGTGAATTGTACCGGCGCACACGAGACATGGCGACGCGGCATGATATTGTAATCGTAGGTTACTCGCAATTAAGTGCCGACGCCGAGGGCAGGACTAACTTGAATTTGGCTATGCTTGAGGGCAGCAAAACCGGCAAGGCGGCTGAAGCAGATATTATGATTTTGATAGGCCGATATGGTTTGATAGAGGGCGCTCAGGAAAATGATCCCCGGCGGGTCATCAACATTGCTAAAAATAAAATAACTGGATGGCATGGCCAGATCCATTGCGTGATCGATGGCCGGATAGGGAGATACGATGACTAGACGATTCACACTTGACGTAGAAACGACTGTCGAATGGCTAGGGAGCCGGGCTGTAGATAATAGGCCGCAGAACCCTAAAAACTACATAGTTTCTATTGGCCTACAGGATATCGACACTAAAGATATTTGGTACGTGCCCGTAAATCACGTAGAAAAGCCCGTGGATGCTGATGGTTTTAACGAGGTGAAGCGGCTGATTGAACAAGAGGCCAGCCTGCTCGTCATGCATAATGCGCAGTTCGACCTGCAATGGATCTGGGCCGTGGGTATCGATTATCATGGCGAAATACATGACACTATGGTGGGTGAGTATCTGCTGGCCCGAGGCCGTCGCATGCCTATGTCACTAGCCGCGTCATGTGAAAGGCGTAATCTAAGTGAACAAAAGTCCGACGCTACCAAGGAATATTTCAACAAGGGTATCGGTTACGAGGCCATGCCCTGGGAAGTTGTCGAGGAATATGGCAAGCAAGACCTGCGCGCTACGACGGACCTGTACCTTGCGCAACTAGCTGACTATATGGGTGAACCCCTGCACAGGACGCTTCTGCTTACATGTAAATTCACGATGTGTCTCGCGGAAATGTGCTACGCAGGGATGCGAATTGACGCAGGCACATTGCTGCGGGTCGAGCGCGAGTTCCGCGAAGAGAAGGCCGTGCTCGAACAAGACCTGCGCGAGATCGTGAGCCATGTCATGGGCGACATGCCGTACAATCTGGCATCGCCTGAACAGCTTAGTCAGATCCTGTATAGCCGGCGGCCTAAATCTAAGCAGCAACACGCCAGGTTTTTTCAATTAGATAGACCGTTCCGCCCCAAGATGTCGGAGAGCAAGTACAAACAATACCTGCGCCAGCAATGCGAGCCGGTGTATCGCACGTTCGCGGTTCACTGCACCGCTTGTGACGGAACCGGCAAGATATTTAAAACCCGCAAGGACGGCACAAAGTACAAGCGAGGGCAGACGTGCGCAGAGTGCGGGGGCGTGGGCACCCGATACCAGGCGACCCCGACACTGGCAGGGTTCAAAATTAACCCACCCAACAGCCAGTGGGCCACCGCCGGCGGGTTCAGCACGGACAAGAACCGCCTGCAATCTTTAGCTCGGCAGCTAGAGAGCGTGATGCAGGCGCGCCCAAACATGAAGTTTGAGGAGGCGCTGTCCTTTATTAAAAAGGTGGAGAGGCTCGGGGCACTGGACACTTATTTAAGTAGTTTTGTCGAGGGCATCCACAAACGTATGCTCGACGGCTACCTTTACGCAGAGTTCAACCAGTGCCGCACGGCGACCGGTAGGCTGTCGTCATCGAGCCCAAACCTACAGAACATGCCGAGGGCAGGCACCTTCCCTGTGAAGAAAGCATTCGTGTCTCGGTTTGCCGAGGGTCAGCTTATCGAGTTCGACTTTGCCCAGTTAGAGTTCCGCGTCGCGGCGCACCTGGCACAGGATGAGACTGCGAAGCACGAGATTCTTACCGGGTTTGATGTACACCAGTACACCGCTGACTATCTAACCACGAACGGGCAGCCGACCACGAGGCAGGAGGCTAAGTCGCGCACGTTCGCGCCACTGTACGGCAGCGTGAGCGGCACACCGGCAGAGCGTGCGTACAACATGCACTTCGTGGACAAGTACGAAGGGATACGGCGCTGGCATGGCGCGCTGCAAGACGAAGCAATCCGGACTAAACTAATTAAATTACCGACGGGCCGGGAGTTTGCGTTCCCGGATGCCAAGCGCACGCCGTCAGGTGGGGCATCTGGGTCCACGAAAATCAAAAACTATCCCTGCCAGTCTGTTGCCACGGCCTGCTTCGTGCCCGCCTGCCTGATCCACTTGCGTGACGCGCTGCGCGCAGACAACCGACGCGCACTTATTATCAACACCGTTCACGATAGCGTGCTGCTTGACGTGCCGCCGGACGAGATTATCGAGATCACGTTGCTGCTGGACGAGCTATTGAGCCCGGAAAACATCGAGCGCCTGATAAAAACGACGTTCGATATAGACCTGTATGTCCCTCTTTTGATTGAGCAAAAGGTTGGAAATAACTGGCTAGACATGCACTGACAAGTGCGTGCGACCCTTTGGCACATTTGCGCCCGCACGAAATAGGTTACCGTCGGATAAATCAGTTGACTTAGGATGCTTTCCGAATATAACTATCGCATCTTGAGCACAAAACCTTTTCCAGGGGGGAAACAATGACAGCGCTAGTGCTACCCAACGACGCTGAAGCTCAGTATCTGCAATCGATTGCTGACCAGTTCGCTGCCGAAGACATGGCACGTGATGTGATTCCACGCGTGAGGATCTTGCGAGACAACGTGAAAAACGGCACAGATCTCATTGCTTTAGCTGGTGAGTTTAGTATCGACGATCCGCTCGCCGGTAAGATCTACGCACCGTCTATATCATTGCGGCTCTATCAACAATACTTCAGATACAAGCGGTATGACGCAGACGCGGTGCGGCGCAACAAAGACGGCGACACAGTCAAGGGTAGCTACACGCACTCGATCCTCATCAAATCGTTGCAAGACGAAGCGCCGTCAGACGATGGCAAATACCAGTGCGGACGGCCCGTCGGCTACATTCGCAACTGGAAAGAGTTGCCGAAGGACGAACAAGAGTTCATTAAATCGTGTCGCCAAATGGCGATCTTCTTTGGCGAGGTCCGCATCGAAGGCAAAGACCAAACCGGTAGCACCGTCAGTATGCAACTCCCCGTTGAGATGGAGCTATCGAACAAGACTTCTGGTCGCACGCTGGTCAATTTCTACAGAGAATTGTGGAACTCGAAGCGGATCTCGCCAAACTCTGTAAGCGTAACGTTGCTACCTTTTGAAGTGAAGGGCGGTGTCACGTTCTATGACTTGTCCTGTAAGATCGAGGAAGGTGTGCAGCACCAGTTTGATGAGGATGCTATCGCCTTGATGCAGCGGTTCACGGATTACGTGGGCGGCATTAACGGCAAGGTCATGGAAAAGCACAAGTCGGCCATGCTTGACGCGGAGGACAACGTGGTTGATGAGTATCTTGAACTCGAAGTAGATGACGAGTAAGTCGCATGGAACCCAATCTTGCGCGGGTTGTGCTGTGGTTGCAACGCAACCTGCGCGGCGACACGGAGATGTCCGACGAAACTATTGACGTAGTTTTAGAGGACATGCGCGCGGCTCTGCGCAAGCAGTTCGTCGAGAAACGTGACAGCAAATTTAAGGTGCGCCCGAGTAACATCGGGCGCCCACTCTGCCAACTCCAGATGGAAAAGGCAGGCGCCCCCAGCATCGATCCGGACTACAACTTCCTGATGCGCATGGTATTGGGCGACATCGTAGAGGCCGTGCTTAAAGGCGTGATACGTGAGGCCGGCGTCCCCAACTACGAGAGCAGTGGCCGGGTCACGGCTGATGTCGCCGGCGAGCAGATCAACGGCGAATACGACTTGAAGATCGACGGCAAGGTCTACGATGTTAAATCGTGCAGCGATTGGGCTTACAAGAAAAAGTTTGAATCGTGGGGCGCGCTCAAAGAGGACGACGCGTTTGGTTATGTAGATCAATTACATATCTATGCCAAGGGCCACGACAACCTACCTGGCGGCATCTGGGCGGTCAACATTGCAACCGGTCAAATCAATCTGATTGAGGCGCTTGACACAGACGTAACCCAAGAGCGCCGGCTACAAGAACTAAAGAATAAAATAGATAAATTAAAATCAGATGCCCCGTTCGAGCGTTGCTTTGAGGATGTCGAGGAGACGTTTAACAAAGCGCTGACCGGCAACCGCAAGTTAGGCACCACGTGCTCGTGGTGTAAGTACCGGTTCGAGTGTTGGCCTACCTTGCAAGAGCGCGAGTCTGTGTTCAGCAAGGCGAAGAGCAAGCCGATGGTAAGCTACACAGAACTCAACAATATACCTGAGCAGGAGAAAGCATATGCATGACGAGGAACAAGACTACGATTACATGCCGGGTTCGACTATCCCGTTGCAGGAACGCTCTGACGCAGCCATCGATATGATGTTAACCGACGCTCTTAATGCCGTAAAAGAATTATCGATGGAGCGTAGTAAACGTATACAAATTAACTTAGCCAAGCAAACTGCTAAGGCCGTCGATATGTTTACAGAGTATCAAGAGTCTATGGCTGACTTGAATCCGTTGAAACTGCGCAGCGGTGACAAGCTCTAATTATCAATTAAAAAAAGGCTACCGAAGTGGCCTCGAAGGTAGGGTGGCAAAAGAGCTAATCGATGCCGGTGTCGCCGGTGCATACGAGGCGCTCAAAATACCTTACATACAGCCCGCCAAAGACCGGGTGTACACGCCCGACTTTGTCCTTCCCAACGGCGTGATCGTCGAAACAAAAGGTATCTTCACTGTCGAGGATAGGCAGAAGCACCTCTGGGTGCGCGACTGTCATCCTGAGTTGGATATCCGTTTTGTATTTTACAACTCCAGACAGAAGATCCGTAAAGGCAGCAAGACCACATACGCTATGTGGTGCGATGCCAATTCATTTAGATATGCGGATTACAGTATTCCAGCGGCCTGGATTGCCGAGGAAAAAATCAATGACGCGTATGAAGAATTTTTTAAGCCTACAAGCAAATCAACTCGCAGTTCTAATTCAAGTAGAAGAGGACGAAAAAAACGGTGACATCAGCTTCTCGGTGATGCCGGTAGAATCGGATGTGCTCGACGTTTCAGATCCGACCAAACATTTTCTACGTGATTTAGTGCGAGCTATGTGCGCCGTTTCGAGCATGCCCGAAGAGCAGATCATGGCAATGGTGGCTGCGTATTTCGAGCACTTTCAAGATTTCTCTGATGAGTTTGATGACGAAAACATCATCCCCTTTCCCACTAAACATTGAGGAAGCCATGTTGAAGCAGTCTGAGTTGATACTCGAAGAAGCTAATTCTTTAATTAGTAAAGACCGTCACAACGACCACGGGCCAGCAGACAAATCCTTTGAGCGGATCGCCAAGTTCTGGTCGCTGATCTTGGACACGCCGGTGAAACCTCATCAGGTGGCGCAGTGTATGATCGCGCTCAAGTTGTCGCGTATCAACCACACAAGTGTGAATAACGACAACTGGATCGATATCGCAGGGTACGCGGCGCTCGGCGGCGAGGTGGCTAATCACTTTGAGGTTGTGTCCACAGCGATGGGCATTGACGATCTGCTGACACAAGCGCGAGCGCCGAACGAATTTTTCGATTTCCAGCTAGACATGTTTGAAAATGACGAACTAGACGAGAACATTTTTGTTTCAAGCAGCAGCGACATCTTTGACTTCGACTCGCTGCCCGATATCGACTGTAAGTCCAACCGCCCGCAAGAGGACGACGGTCTATTTTTTTGGGGCGGCGGGATAAATGCCAAGGATTAATTTTAAAGTAGGACTAACTATCGACCCAGACTTTTACGTCACGCCGGTCGATGACGACATTGAAGAAGAACTAATCGACATGATACAAGACCTGCTCTACGAGGTAGACGGCGTTCTCGATATCAGCGTAAGTCGAATGAAAGGCAAAGGACGGGGGAGCGCTTGATGGCCTGGAAATCTAATTTAAATCCACAGTTCCGTAGCAAGTTTTCGGAAGATATTTTTAATTTAAAATATAAACACGAAGGTGCAGAGACTTGGTCTGTGCTGGCAAAGCTGCTTGTCAAAGACGTTTGCGGTGACCTTCGCACTGGTGAATATAAGATGATGTCGGACGACGAACTAGACCGGCTTGAAAACTATATTAACGAATTGAAGTTTGTGCCCGGTGGCAGATATCTTTACTACGCCGGTCGCAAAAATCGTTACTACAACAACTGTTTTCTGCTCAAAGCAGAGGAAGACACGCGCGAGGATTGGGCTGCGCTGGCATGGCGGGCCGAGTCTTGCCTCATGACGGGCGGTGGTATTGGTGTAGATTACAGCGTCTATCGCGCTGCCGGTGCTCCGCTGAAAGGCACGGGTGGCACAGCGTCAGGCCCAATCCCTGCCATGAAACTTATCAACAGCATCGGCGCCAACGTGATGCAAGGCGGCTCGCGGCGCTCCGCTATCTACGCGAGTTTAAATTGGCAGCATGGTGACATCCCTGCTTTTTTACGTGCAAAAGACTGGGACAGTATGCCGGTAGGCAACACCGGCCAGACCTTGAAGGACATCAAGGAAGCGGACTTTAACTTCCCGGCGCCGCTAGATATGACCAACATCAGTGTAAACTACGACACTGAATGGCTGATGCAGTATTGGAAGACAGGCGATGTGGGCGACGTGTTTAGGCAGAATGTACGCCAGGCGCTACGCACAGCGGAGCCAGGGTTTTCGTTTAACTTTTTTGATAAGGAAAACGAAACGCTCCGCAACGCGTGCACCGAAGTTACATCGGAGCGAGATAGCGACGTGTGCAACCTGGCTTCGATTAATATGGGCCGCGTTCAATCACTAGAAGAGTTCTCAGATATCGTAGAACTCGGCACGAAGTTTTTAATCTGCGGCACGCTGCGAGCGCACCTGCCCTATCAAAAAGTATACGACGTGCGCGAGGCGACCAGGCGGCTGGGCCTCGGGCTGATGGGCATGCATGAATGGCTAATCAAAAACGGCCACCGCTACGAGTGTGTGCCTGAGTTGCACAAGTGGCTAGAGATCTACCGGGGCGTGAGTGACAAAACATCACGTGAGTTTGCGGACTCCCTGTCGATCTCGCGGCCCGTGGCCAACCGGGCAATCGCACCGACGGGCTCTATCGGCATCCTCGCCGGCACCACGACCGGTGTCGAGCCGCTGTTCGCTGTGGCGTACAAGCGACGGTATCTGACCGGCGGCACTCGCTGGAAATATCAGTACGTCGTAGACAGCGCCGCGCAAGAACTCATCGACATGTACGGTGTCGAGCCCGATAGCATTGAGAGCGCTCTGGATCTGGCCGAAAACTACGAGAGGCGGATGGCGTTCCAGGCAGATGTGCAAGACTACGTGGATATGTCCATCAGTTCGACCATCAACCTGCCATCCTGGGGGAGTAAGCACAACAATGAAGACACAGTTGACTTATTTGCTGACACGCTGGCTCGCTATGCACCCAGACTACGCGGCTTCACTTGTTATCCCGACGGCGCACGCGGCGGCCAGCCACTTTCCGTAGTCCCGTACAGCGAAGCAGTAGATCGCCTCGGCACGGAGTTCGACGAGCACATCGAGACGCATGACATCTGCGAGATCTCTGGGCAGGGAGGCAGTTGTGGCGTTTGATAAAGTAAAAAAGAAAAAGGGCAAATGGCGCAAGCCTGATGCCTGGCGCTGTCCGAACGGCATGGCCTACCAAGAGGGGCTAAATGCTTTTTGGGCCAACAGCACGTGCCCGTTCGAGCCGCACACGATGGAGCATCGTGAATGGCAGCGGGGCTTTGATTCTAGCTACTTCCGGAATCTTGCCTCTTTGCGATGAAACAGGGCATGGCAGAGCAGATCACGGGTTATCTTGGCGAGCTATCGGTCGAGAGGTTTTTTCTACTACGTGATATAAATTGTCGCAGGGTTGACTTTAGCGTCTTTGACGCAGTTGTCGATGACCACAGCACGCTGTACCGTTTACAGATTAAATGTAGCTCAAAAGGAAGATGGAGCGTTGCAAGCGGGCGTAATCGGAAGAAACAGTACAAACTTGCAGATGTGGACGGAATTGCTCTGGTCAAATTAAATCATGTTGGAGATGACAATATAGCATTTCTGACTATGGACGACATAGATAAGAGAACGTACACGTTTGAAAACATACCCAGCTATCATTTTGGAGAACAGGGCTGGGTGAGATTTAAAGAACAATACGTGCCATGGCATGAAAATATCTTGACGGAAGCTGCTTATTCTGATAATGCTCAATTGAAACTATTCAATGAGTGAGGCAAACAAAATGCAGATAGCACTTAAAAACTGCTTTGTGAACATTGTTGAAGATGCACATTGCAGTGATCTCGTCTTGATTCTTGGTCACCGTCATAAGGATTTACAGAGTTTTTTGACGGCGGATATTGATGACGAGAATATCCACTGGTCAATACAAAACGCCAGAGAAAACTGCATCTTTGAAACGGCTGGTCGGGAATACAGATGGCGCGTAACTCTTAGGAAAGACGTGCTGTCTTCTCTTTTGGCGAAACACGTAGAAAATGTGCGATACCCTGACTTCAAGCTAAGTGTGGATTTCAACACGCACACACAGATGCAGCATGATGTCTCTGAAACGAGTAAGCAGGTCCATCGTCGGGTCGCAGTCCGATGAAGATCATGTTGATGGGCCCATCGTGGCGCAATCAAAGCCTCGCGCTGTGGCTAACGGCGCGGGGTCATGCTGTTTTGATGGACGACGGTCGCAAAGAGGATCGTTATTTTTCGCAGATCAACCCAGACTACATAATTAGCAACGGCTACGGACCTATCTTCAGCAAGTTCGTTTGCCAGAGCTTTCACGCGCGCATCATCAATATACATCCGGCTGCGCTGCCATGGGGTCGGGGCATATATCCGAATGTGTGGGCGCTGTACGAAGGCCACCCGATAGGTGTGTCGGTGCATCTTATCGACCCTGGCATAGATACAGGCAAGCTACTTGATGTAGAGTTTATGCCGAGGTGGGAGCGAGAGTGGCGCCTGGCAAACCCCGCTGAAACTTTACAGACGTTTTACTCGCACTTGCTGCGACGTGCAGAGCAACTGTTTCAACGCACGTGGGAACGCGTCGAGGCATGTGACTGCCAGCCGTTTGACCAAGAGCCGCTGGGGCATGATCCGTACAAAAACCGTGCGCAGTCAGAGGAATTGATGCGCCAGTTCCCTGACCGATGGGACACGCCTATTGCCCTCGTCAAACTCGCAGGGGAGAACCTCAATGACTGGTGAGTTTCCGCCACGCAAAGCCTTTGGTGAAGACGAGCAAGATGCTATCGACGATGTGGTGTCCTACTATCGGCGCAGTGACGAAGACCCAGGCTACAATGGGTTTTTCCAAAAACAATTTGAGAAAGATCTGGCGGCCTTCTACGGCAAGGGCGAGGCTGCTGCCGTCAACAGCGGCACAAACGCACTCTACATAGCCTTGTGTGCGTTGAATCTAAAACAGGGGCGAGAGATAATCGTATCTCCCGTCACCGACAGCGGCACGGTGCATGCAATCTTGGCCGCAGGGCTCGTGCCTGTCGTAGCAGATGCCGCACCCGGTGGCTACAACACTGGCCTAGATCAGGTCACGGACTGTGTCACTGATCTTACAGCCGCTGTGATGCTGGTACACACAGCCGGTGAGCCGGTCGCAGACACAGAGGCTATCGCTAAACTATGTGAAAACGGTGCCATCCCGCTAATCGAAGATATCAGTCAAGCGATGGGCGCTAACATCGACGGCAGGTTGGTCGGTTCTTTTGGCACACTTGCGGCAGGTTCGATGATGTATCGCAAGAACTTGCAATGCGGCGGCAGCGGTGGCTTTGTTTATGGCGTTAGCCCTGACTTAATGAAGCAGGTTATGGCGCACCGAGATCGCGGCAAGCAGCCCTGGCGCGACGACATCAACCAGAACGATCCAGGGACGGCCCTTTTTCCGGCGTTAAATCACAACTTCAATGAGTGGGAGAGCGCTATCGCCTCAGCATCCTTGAAGAGATTGAAGCGAACTAACCTAGATCGCCTCATGTTTCTGTACAGTTTACGTGAAAAGATGCAGATGGCAGGATGCCTAAGCGAACTGCAAGAGTTCCACAGCGGGTATGCTCCCTTCTATATACCCGTGTGGGTGCCGGTCAGGGACAAGATGGGATTTGCCATGCGTCTAAAAACAAAAGGCATCCCGTTGCTTGAACACTACGGCTGTCTCGTGGCCGACTGGCTTCATATAGAAAAGCAGGTGAACTGGCAGCCCAACCACGCGTTTAGCGAGGGGCATGTGCCGTGGGCTGCCCGTAGTCCAAACGCGAGGCACACGCGCGACAGCACATTCAATCTTTTTCTAAATGAAAAATATGACATATGGCATGTGCGCCGCATCGTGAATGCCATCAAAGAAACAGAGACTGAGATGCAGGAGGATCTGCGTGCTACACCAAGGAAATAATACTCTTTACGCGATTATTGATTTAGCTATTAGCCCTTGTACTTTTGACCACATGCACTCGATGGTCAATGCCGACATGGCTCGGAGGGCGAACAATCTAAGTGAACTACACTTTATTTTTATCTTGGGCCCCGGCGAATCTTTTCGGCAACAGACGCCGAAGGACATGGCCCTGTCACAGGCCGAGAAACTGTGGCGGGTGCGGCAGATCCTGACGCCCATGGCATGGATGATCCCCGCGTGCAAGGGTGTGTCAATTTACATGAACAGGGCAGAGGCAGCGAAGGAGATTTCCATGCTGCCGCCGGCAATCCTTTTCCCCAACACATATCACATCAACCAGCCCGTCGGCGCGTTTATGCTGCAACAGGTGGTCGAGATATACAATCAGGTGAAGGACAAAGGTATCACACCGGTGGTGATGCAGGCCCCAGAGGGCGCCTTACATTATGTAGATAAATGGTTAGACGCTAATGACATCGACCGGTCGAAGCTGGTCACGTTAACTATTAGGCAGAGCCAAGTAGAGGGAGAGCGTAACAGTAATCTATCTAGCTTCTCTCGCTTTTCTAAACAATTAAAAGAGCGTGGATATTTTCCTGTGATGTTGCACGATACAGATGTTGCAACTATCGCCCCACCCGAGTACTATAAAGATGACCCGGCTGTCCCGTACCTCCCCGGCCCGGTCAACTTAGAACTGAGGGCAGCGCTGTATCAGCGAGCGGTCGCCTCACTCTCGCACAACGGTGCAGCCGCTGCTCTCAGTTTTTTTATTCCAGATACAAAATATGCCTGCTTCGTACCGGTCGATGCCTTGCCAAAGGTAATCGAGCACGAGGGTATCGAGGGACAGGAGCGCCTCCTCGGCGTAAAGAAAGGGGAGCGTTATGAGTTTTCCAGCCCCAAACAATTTTATGTTTGGGAGAAATGCACTGCTACTAATTTGATGAAAGCATTTGAGGAATTAACAAATGAATAAAAAACAGGAGGAAAGTTATGACAATAAAAACGATTGGGAAGATATGTGGCTTGATAATTATCTCGCTGCTCGCGGTGTTTATCGTATCGACATACGCTCACGGCAAGGTGCCGGGGATGTGCGTTCCGACGCACAAC
>CEOT01082042.1_pt1 | contig 18327 bp, 14 predicted proteins | sample 530671 | NCBI WGS metagenome assembly CEOT01 (sample SAMEA2620852, study PRJEB7988) | marine metagenome | isolation source: saline water (ENVO:00002010), including | reverse complement strand
TTAGAATTTACTTCTTTAGCAACAATCTTTTTATAATCTTTATTATCAGTAATATCTCCCCATAAAGATTTACTGTTATTTACTATTGTGGATACACTATTATCTACTATAATATATTGTGATTCTACAATTGGTTTATTGACAACTTCAAAACCGTTATTGATTTTTTTAACCATATTGGTATCAGTTGCAGTGGTAACAATATTTTGGAGAGGATCTAATCTGGTTTGAGGATTTGTTTTTAATATATTATTTTCAATATAATCTCTTATTACTTTTGAGAATATTGTTAAATTTGCATTTATACCATCTAAAGACCCATATACTGTTAAAGGACTTTTATTATTTATATCTTTATTAAAATTAGAATAATTTTTTATAATATCAATTCTTTTAATGAATTGACTCACCATTTCTTCATTAATAGTGTTGGTATCATTTAATATGTTTAACCTTAAAAATGGATTAACATCATAATCTAAAGGATTCACTGGAAACCAATTGTCAGTATCATTACCCGCAAACCCTGCTGTTGCTTTTGTTATTTCATTTAATTCACTTCTTTTTTTAGTTAAATTTTTAAATACATCCTCCACAAATTTAACTTCAGGGAATAAAGAAATATTTGATTTTATTTGTTCATTTTCACCTAAATAAATTTCTATATTACCTTTGTCATCACTAGATTGATAAACAGTGGGCCACATAAACTCGTTAAATTTTACAGGTAAATCACTATTTTTTTCACCGAACTCTTTAACAATTAAAGCTTTCCTTTGGTCTTGGGTATTACTAGAATTAACATTATTTTTTAATTCTTTTAAACATAATAACATTGCATCTGTATTATTACATATAATTCTAAATATATTACGTATAGAGGGGTTCATCTTTAAATTACCAATTAAGGTTTCATTTAATTTTTTTTGTACCTCTTCTTGTTGTTTTTTTATATTTTCCCTTAAATTAATTAATGTATTTTCTACTTGTGATCTAATTTCTCTCAAATCAAAAACAAAAACATTATTAGATAAACTCATGTCTTCTACTCTAGTGTTTTTATTTTGTGGGGTAGAAAAGTATAATGTCGGTTGGAATTCTGAGTTTATTAATGGATCTTGAGCAGGTAAAGGACCTTCATTTAAAATACCGCCTGGGGTATTAAATTGAGTGAAAACATTTTCTATAGTAATAGATTTATTACCAACCGACCATAAAAATTTTTCATACGATTCTCCTATTTTAAAAGAATCTAATAAAGATTGTTGGCTTTCTTTTGAAATTCCTCCTTTGTTTCCTTTAACTTGTGATAATTCTTTATTTTTATTTATGAGAAAATCATTATAATCTTTAGTAATATCTTCTAAAGTTGTGAAATATTCTTTTATATCTGGTAATCTTATTGAGTTAATTAATAAAAAATCTCTTATAGAAAGATAATCGGATCCTAATACTAATGAATTATCAGTAATTTTACTAGTTTCTACCTGCGTAGAATTATTAGTTTGTTTTAAATATTCTGTTGTAGACTCATTATTAATATCTTTAGTTAAAGGTACCCCTATAAATGTTTGTAACCTTTTTAGTTTCCCAAAAAGTTCATTTAAAGTTTTTAATACTTCAAATTCATCGTTTTTATCTTTAATGTCCTCAAATTCTAATTGTAATTTAGATATTCTTACGAAAAAATCATCTATTTGTCGAATATCCGTTTCAATAGGTGGTAAGTCCGGATCAATAGCTTCTTGATTATCATAAATTTGATTTAATTTATTAACCCCTATTTCCGTATTTACCGCACCAATTATATTACCTAATACCATATCTGCTAAAAAAGCCTGCTGAAACCCTACAAAGTTAGCAGTTATATTAAAATCTCCTGTTCCACCATCAAAATCTGATGTCCAATTAGTCATATGAAGACAATAATCTACTGTTTTACCAAAATATCCTTTTACAGATAATTTAAAAATAGGATAAGGCATTTTAAAAAATATACTATATGGTGATTTTCTATTATCATTATCAATAACATCAAATAATGATGCACCTCTCACATCCGTAAAAGTTATATCTACCTGTGGTACTAAACTAGCATCATATTTTATATCAATACTTTTTATACCAAACCCTTCTAATATCCCTCTACTATTTGCATCTACAGTACCCCCTATTTTAGTATAATTGGTAGTTGCATAAGTTTTTTGTGGTGAAGGATCAATCTCCCCTTTAGCGTTATAATTTACTTCAGTCGCAATAAAATTAATTTCACCTATAGTTTCTACCAAATCACTCCTATTTCTTTCATATGCGGAAAATTTAACATATATAAACATATCTTCAGGTGGAATCATATCCATTCCCGGTGGATTAGGGTCAACTAAAAATATATTAGCTGCCACACGTTCAACATTAGATGTATTTGATTGGTTAGTAGGCATTAAAACTCTTAACTTTCACCATATAACCTTTCATACTCATTTACTGCTTCAATATATTGTTGTAAACTATCTCTAAAAGGATATGGTATTCTTATTATTTCATTATCAGGAATATTTTCTTCCACACCACCATATTGGGGATTGGCTAACATAATTAACCACCCATGATAGGGATTATCATAATATTGTTGACTTAATTTATCCATTCTTGTTCTTTGAGAATGGTAAACTACTGTCTTATCACTTTGTTTTGGTGTTATTTTTATAAAAGGTATCATAGTATAACCACCATCCACTTTAAATCTTTGATATCTATCGTAATATTCCTTTGACATAGTATTTTATTTAAGTTAACCCATTAGTTGTATAAGTAAATAATTTATTAGTTTCACTTCCTTTATCATCTTCATATATTGCCAATATTTTAACCTGATTAGGTTTAGATTCTAATTTTTTAATAGTATTCCTATTATTTGTCATCAGTGTATCTATCTCATTTAATCTTTGGATTTCATAAGAAGTATTTAAGGACAAACTATCTCTTTCTGATTGTAATATCCCATTATCAATTTGTAATTGATTTATTCTATCGTAATTTTGTTGATAATTAGAAATATAGGAAGTTAAATCATATTCTTTTTCTTTTTTATTTTGGGTTTTATTAAGAACGTCTTTAAAATTATTTGGTGTATCTTGTGTCTGTACTTTTACTTTAATTTTTTTATTATCATCTGGAGTGGCAACCACTATTTTATTATTATCTTTTTTATTGATATTAATTGTATTATTAGGTGGTGTACCAGTTTCACTACCAGTCTTTTTGGAGTCTTCCTCTTGTTTTACAATACCTTCTTGTTTAAGAGAATCAGTAACTTTTAATAATCCTTCAGGTCCTAAAGCATTTTCTTTCATTTGACCTAATTTTAATCCATCTACTATTGTACCGGTAGACTTATCTACTGAATCTGCCCTAACATCATACATTTCAGTATTTGCGTAAAAATTAAAAGATAATGCATTTTGTAGTCTATTGATTGGGTTTAATAAGGAATGTCCCCCTATTAAATCTATAGACATAGTTACATTTGCCATCATAGGTTGTACACCTATACCCGATGGATTCATATCCCATTGTATTCCATTACCTGCCTCATACGTAATATTAAGACTATTAATAACTATTTTAGTATGAAAGAAATCTCCAATTCTTAGGATACAAATTGGTGGTCTACCAAATGCTAAATTTTGTGGTTGTACCGTATCTTTATCATCATATATACTAGGTCCTTGTCTCATACATTGTTGTAAGAAAGTTAATCTAGTATTTAACCCTTCCGGTGTCATAGAGTGAAAACCAGGATGGAAATATTTTATTTTTTCTGATATAGTAGAAAAATAGTTAGGGAAATTAGCATCAACAAATTCAAAATAACCATTTTCATCAATAACTAAACTATCAATAAGTTGTACTTCTTCAGGATAAAACGAAAGGTCACCTAAAGATTGATCTTTATGATTAATATCTTTACCTTTTAACGCATCATTTTGTACCGTAACCATTACTCTTCTATCACTAGGACTACTAGAAGAAGGTTCACCTTTTCCAATAATTTGTTTACTATAATCCGATGAATTAACTCCAGCACTAGTAAGTCCATTATTAATACTTGACCAAACTGCATTTGCTCTTAAAGTACTAATTTGTTGTGAATCTTGTTCATCATCCGATCCCGCAAATCCCTCAACAGTAATTTTTACTTTATCTTCACCATTTATAATAGTTTGTATTTTACTTACTACCGAAGCAGTTGAAGAGGGTGTCCATGTATCTGATTCATCAGTATCGAATTGGAATTCAAAGGTTTCTTTAATAGAGGTTGTATTACTTACTTTTTCTAATTGTATTTCATTATACTTTTTAGTTATTTCGTCTTTTTGATTTTGACTAATACTACTATTCTTATCTAAAAATTCTAAAAATTGGGTAGGTGTAATACATCCCGCAAAAAATCTTTCTATTGCATCGGTTCTTTTACCTCTATAACCATTAATAACTCTAGGATGATCAACTAATACTTTGAAACTTAATTGACCAGTTCTATTGGTGTTGTTATATGTGAAAACTGGTTCACCTCTTCCAATAAAGTCTGTTTTATTCCAATTCGCTGCAACACTTTCATCAAATCTTAAATCATAAGGTGGAAACCACATAATTCTTCCTTTATTACCACTTAAAATATCTCCCGGACCGATTTCATTAAGAGGTAAATCTGCCAAATTATCTGCCCACGCTAAATTTTCTAACGATAACATAAACTTTTTAAATGTAGTTTTAGAATCATCTTTAGTAGGATGTGTTTTTACAAATCCATTATCATTCAAAACACTTAAAGATGCTTTTTCATTTGTAACCGAAAATCCAGGTAACGTAGGATCTGGCGAAGAAAATAATCCCGTATTTCTTATAGCATTAAGATAATTGTAATTATCATTAACTGTCCATACTCTACAGAAATTACCATTTGCCTCTGCCTCAATTAAACTAAATTTACTTATAGCATTTCCTCTACTTATAAGTTTATCTTCTGTTTTGTCTTTAAAATATTTTTTGGTTTGGTTAATCCATACACCATCAGGATGTTCATCTACTAATTTTTGTGTTTTATATAATAATGTTTTTTCATTAAAATTAGATTGGTCACCAGTGTTCCAAAAGAATTTTTCATCTACCGTTGTTGTTTTAGTAGTGTCTGGTGAGTCCAAACCATCTGCCCCATTAAACTCATCACTTTGAAAAACTTGAGTGATTGTTGCCCCTCTATTTGTACTTCTCTCACTACCTATATAATATCTACTATTAGTACCTTCTTCTGAAGTTCCTACCATTCTTCTGTCCGTATAATTTGGGACATATAAATTTTGTTGGAAAGATGTTAATAAAAATCCTACTTGTTGGGCACTAGTTTTTTCTAACAAACTATTCACTCTCGCCTCAGTTGATAAAGAAGGATTAGTATAATTACCTAATTCTGAATTTACTTTTTGTAATTGAGATGCTATTTGATTATCTTTACTGTTGGAGTTATATTCTTGCCAACCTACCGCATCATTAGATAAAGTGTTAAAATATGATTGTGTCCCATTTATACGATTAATATATTCATCTACACCAAATAAACCAGTAGTAATAGAATCAGTTTTATCGGTTTCTACTTGTGCAATTTTATTACTAACAGAAATTTGTAATTCTTCACCACCAACTAACCCTAAAGAAGATTCCTTAGTTAAATTTAAATTCTGATATCTATCTATTACCGTATAAGGGTTAACCACACCTTTTTTATCACCTTTATTTATTAAATCAAAATTATCTTCATTATATTGAGTTGGGTAAGGTCCTTTTGGTGGAGTTTCTGTCCATCCCGGTATTGGTGGAATAGGATTTATATAATCACTATAACCAATAACACCATAATTGTCATTAAGTGGTGCAAACTGATTATTGTTTACATTTTTTGTATCCCTATAAAATATACCTAAAGGGAATAGTTTTTTATCTTCATCGTAATGTAAAGGGATATTTTCATCTTGTGTTCCCCATATAGGAACATTTACTACTTTACCAATATCTTGTAAATAAGTTGTTAATCCTGCCTGTGATAATGTATCACTTACTGGTGGTGGAAGGTTTCTTCCCAATAACATATCCCTATAATCTGAAGTACTATACGGTCCGAATCCCGCTAGAGTCTTGTTATAATCTAATATTCCTGGCATATTTATACTTTATATATAAATATTTAAACAAGAAATTCCAGGAAAATTATTATGAACTTTATTATAACAAGATAATTTATTATATTTGTTCTTGTTATTTTTTAATATTTTTAAACTGTTTATATTTGGTCCTTATAATAGTACAGAAAATTTTCTTCAAAGTAAAGTGTTTACACTTAAAAAAATAATTTTTTTTTCAATTAAGAATCGTAAACTTGTTTTGATGTTATAGTACCACCATTTCTATCTTTTTGATTAATAATGTCTACAACCATTTTTCTTAATTCTGGTGCTTTAATGGATGCTATTGCACCTGATGCTCCGGTTATTCTTATTTCCCCATTTAAATTAACGTTAGTAGGTGAGGTATTGGTAGATGTATTATTAATTGCTTGATTTAATAATTTGTCAATTACACCACCTTTTTTAGCACCTAATACGTCATCTTGAGATGTAAAACTACTATGTCTACCATCATTCCTTGATAAAAAATCACTGTCAGTATCCGTTGTATTAGGCATAGGTGAAGTTGTATCTTCTATAGTGGTATTAGGACTAATAACTTTTAAGTCACCGGTTACTTTATCTATTGTAATAGTCTGAGGATTATTAATATCTATTGCTGACCCGCTTAATAAATCTACTATGTTGTTTATTGATTTAGACATTTCATCGTCAAATACTGCACCTTGACTAAACATTTTTTCCATTTGTTCTGCCAAAAGGCTTTGATCGAAACTTTCTTTTATTTTTTCTAAACTAGTGGTAAGAGCAGAATTCAAAGAGGATATAGTTTTAACAGAAGACTCCTCCATTTGTCTATACACATCGATATCTTTAACAAATCCCAATTCAAATGCTTTTTCCATATTCTGCAATCTTTGATTTGTAGTCTGTGCTTCATATAACATTGATCCCATATAATCCTCTTCGTTTTGAGGTGCTTTCAATATCATTTCTGCATGACCACTTGTTAAATCTTCTAACGCCTTAGTTTGTTTTTCACCATTTTCATCCACAAAATCTACTACCATTTGTCCATCTTGCATTCTCGCCATATTACCAATACCCTCCATTTCTTCATCAGTAAACATCCCTTTACTTGATAATAATGTTTTAGCATCATTTAATTTGGCTGTTTGACGAGCCATTTCAGTCATTTTTTGAACATCAATACCTAATTGATCACCTGCGGATTTTAATTGCATTCTGGCTTCTGCGGGTAATTCATATTCACCTGTTACCTCATTAAATTGTAACATGTTTTCTGTCATATCCGACAACCTTTTTGCTAATTCTTCTGGTTTATTTCGGGCTAAATACATAGTTTCGAAAGGATCACCAAACGCTTCTGCTATATCTCCCCCTAACATTTGTAAATTCGCTGCTGCCTCAATTGCTGCTTCAGGTTGGTAAAATTTATCTGCCATTCCAATAACATCGGCAATATCCAATCTCATTTTAACTGCTTGTTTTGCCATTTCAGTCATACCTTTAACTCCATTAGCAAAAGAATATGACTGGAGAGAATTCATATTTTTTGATAATTCTTTCATCACTTTAGACGAATTTAACCCTATTTTCTGTGACGAAATAACTACATCTTCCATACTTTTACTTGCGGATTCATTAGAAATACCCATCATTTCTAACGTTTCAAATAATTGAGCACTTTCTGTACCCATAAGATTAGTTGCTGCACCTAATTTATAGATATTTGCTACCTCTTCTTCACCTAAAATTCTTACTCTACCAGAAGAATCTGCAAAATCTTGATAGATAGCTTGCACATCTCCCATATCACCACCAAACTCTTTTATAATTGCAGCAGCACCTTTAAATTGGGTACTTAAATCTGCCGTGCGGTGTACAGATAAACCTATACTTATGGAAGTTTCTTTATATTTTTCCGCTAATTGTTCAGCTAACTTATATTGTCTACCGGTGTCGTAGGTAAACTCTTTCATACTTTTCACCATACTAGACACCGTATCTTTATAGTCTTTTAGAATATTTTTACTCTTACCAATATTAGAACTGAAGTTTTCCGCCTCTCTATTAAGGTTTTTCATATCAACCCTTAACTGATCGATTTCGGCTCTTAAAATTTTTATCTGTTCATCAGGTGGTAAAGTATCAAATGCTGCCATTACTTATTTTTTTGTTTTTTAATATTTTTATCTATTTTTTGATTCTTAACTTTATCTTTTTTTAAGTTTTTTAATATTTTTTCAAATCTTTCTATTTCTTTATTTATAATTGTTGAACCAAACATATTACTTTTTTTTTCGTATAGAATAATTAATAGATTCTTCAGGACCTATAAGTTTTTCTCTCCCTCTTCTATATATTAAAAGACCCTTTTCTCTTTGTTTTTTAAAATCCTTCAAAGTAGAGTAATAAAGTCTAATTACAAATGTTTTAGGCATACTAGATGTGCGCAAGTCCATATAATTATTATTACCATTAACCACTTTAAAATACATTAAACCTTTTAATTTTCGGTCAAAATTTTCAATACCATACTTAGGTAATTGTAATTCAAATTCCCCATCAAAATCAATTTCTATATATGAAAACCCTAAAGAGTTCTTATGTAAAGAACGTTTTAATTCTTGCACCTCATCATACATTTTTCGTAATTGTTTAGACTGTGAGGGACTTTCTTTAAGTAATAAAGTAATATTATTATTAATTTCTTTTATTAATTTATTATAATACTCTATTTTATCATTAGATTTCATATATATCTTTATATATAAATATCTATTCTCTAAAATTAATCTTCTTTAGGTGTTAAATAATTTATATAATATCTACGGATATGGGTAGACATCATCATAGTGTCAGAATACGAAAATCCTTTATGAACTAAAAATAATTGTTCATTTAATAAATTTTGGTAGTAATGTTTAGATTTCAGGATACCAAAAATTCCTTCCCAATCTAAGAAAGCAACCAACGGACCCTCCCCCCTGAGTCCGAGCATTAGTTTCTAAATTTATTCCCGGTTCTATTTCCCCAATATATTTATTAAACTTTCGTATTTCTATAAGGTTTAATGTTTTCAATATATGAGATATTTTCATTTTATCTCTTTCCCCATCTATCTCCATAATAGAACGTTCTAATCTTAATGTAGTATTAGTAGAAATACCCCCATTCTTTTCTTTTTGTTTTTGATCGATATTTTCTATTTCTTTTTCGTCTTTATGAGTTAGTAATCTAAACTTAATTTTTTTATTAGTTTTAGTAAAAATATAATCAAATTCCCCTTTTTCATCAGGTTTAACATTTAAATTTTTCATTTTAAGTTCACTTAAATCTATAATTCCTTCTACTAAATTTCTATCTTCATCAAAAACAGTTTGGTAGTATTCATTACCTAATCCTGTAGTCCTTAAAAATAATAAAATTGCCATTCTATCCCCACTTAATAGTTCATCATGATCAAAACCCAATTCTTTTACTTTCCTTTCTATTAAAACATCTAATGCTTTACCATTAGATAAAAGATTAGGGGAAGTTAAAATATTTTCATCATAAGCAGTCATATATTCTACCTTAACTGACGATTTTTTATTCTTATATAAAAGACCTTGAGAAGGTAAATCTATAACATCAAAAGGGACTTTATATTCTTCCGGAACATAATTCGGATCAACAAACATTTTCTTTTCCATAAAACTAATTTAATATATTATATAAATATAGTAAATAGTAAAATTTTACCAATTTCTAGTATTATCTATTACCTCAATGTTAACCTCTTCTACTTTTTGATTTTTGATACATTCTGCCTTTGCGTTTTCGATTGCACTTTTCCAATTTTCCCCCTGCTCTCCAGACAGACTCATCATACCATCAAAAACCTTTTCAGAATCTCTTTTATAACCAGTAATTTGTTCGTCACTGAGACCGGGCGTATTAATTATAATCTGTTGAATTTCTGCTGTCTCTTCCTCAATTACCCCCATACTCATTGCTGATAGTATTTGAGAATCAGTTTTATCATTAATATTTTTGCAGTTAATTATGGGATGTTGACCACTAGCAATCTTCTCAAAATTACTTATTGTTTTCTTAATTACGTTAGATTTTGCAGTCGCTAAATTATACTTATTATCTGTTGCCCTTTCTAAAGCATCATTAAGACCTTTCATTGCTTCTTCGGCTACCTCCTTAGCATCGGGCATAAATTTGGCGAAAATATTTGCCCATTCATCAAACACTGCTCTGACAGGATTTTGCCCTTTTCTGGCTGCATCAATTCCGATGTATGCTGAATACAAACCTGCCGGAATTACTACAATTCTCATAATATAAAAGGGAAGTAGACCTGCATAATCACTATAAGGATATTTTAAATAAGCTTTAAAAGGCCCTGTAATAGCACTTTTTGTACCACTCCAGATTTTTTGCAGTCTGGTTTTTTCTTCGATATCTGGCATATCATCTATTTTTTCTTTTATTTTATCAACATTTACACCTGTACCCTCTATAGGTCCTTTAGGATTATTCTGTATATTGATGTTCTCAACATGTGCACCCTCTTGAATAATAAAAACATTACTCCCCTCACTCTGCACTTTATTGGCTTCATTAGCAATAGCTGTCATATTTTCCTCTGTGGCTACTACAGTTTTACCATCTAATTCATCTAAAGATTTACCTTTGGGGTCAACTACCTCATCTACTTTAGGTTTAGTAGGTTCAACCTCCCTCTTCTTAGGATCTACATTTTCAAATTCACCTTTTTCATTTTTCTTGTATTGATCAACTTTACCAGTTCCATCAGTTTTAGTTATTAATATTTCATCACCTACTTTTTCCACTTCTATTTTGGTAGGATTCATTTCTATTACTTTTGACCCACCTAAAGCTTCACTGTATAATTCTACTACAGTTTCTCTCATTCCACCTTCGGTGGGTACATCTTTAAGGGCCGCTATAAAAGCATCTTTATCCACATTTTTTAACTGACCAGTATTTGCCATATAATCTAAACTTTTAATAAAACTATTTACCTTCACTAAATCTACAGCTGCCGGTACAAGTTGTTTCCAAACATTAGGAAATTCATCAATATGTTTACTTAAATCGTCAAAAGTACCTATTTTAAAATTTAAATAATCAGTAAGAATTTTAGGATCAATAGTTTTTAGCCCAGCAGTAAATGCTCTCTTTAATGATTGAAATGGCCTTCTCTGTTCGTGTAACATAGAGGTATTTTTTACTAGATTACCATATAATCTCTCTTCTGAAAATAGGGATTTCATTCTTGAAATCTCTTCATTTAATGTTTTTATTTTATTTTTCATCTTTTTTTTTTAATATCCTAAATCTGCTTTAGTTAACACGTGGTTAGTATTTCTTAACTCAGAAATTTTAACTAAAGGGTTACCTGAATTATCTAAAATCATAAAATCATCTCCTAATGTTTTAGTATCTATTCTTTTAGGGTTGTCGGTAGAATATACACCAGAATAAGTGAGATTTTTATAATTCAATATTATATTTGAGGGGTCACTATCATCACATTCAAATTTACCATCATATTGGACTTGAGCAAATTCTTTAGTACCATTTACTGCTTTTTGTAAAACACTTAAGGTATCAATATAAGTCATTCTCCCATTATCCCAAAAAGTGTAATTCATATCAGGATAATTTCTTCCCTTATGTGTAATGTTACCAACAGAATGCATTAAATAACAATTTCCTACACCAGAATGTTTTTTAATAGTTATATTATTACTATCAATACCCTGTTGTGTCATCCATTTCTTAACGCATTGTAAAAAAGGTTTATTTTCACATCCTGCACTCGATGTTCTTTGTTCACTTTTATTATAAACTACATAACCCGCCTTCTCTAATTGTTTCTCACAATCCGCATGAGATTGTTCATTTAGACCCATTAAATGTCTTATCTGATTTATTTCGGTTATAATATTTTTTTTATTCTTCATCTTTTTCTATAATGTTTAAAATCCTTTCAAATTCCTTAATATCCTCATTAATAAATATATCTTGTTCTGAATTAAAACCATATTCTATAATATAATTCTTATATTTATCCAGTTTTTCTTTTATTTCAATTAGAGTTATGTTATTTTCCATTATGTTAAGGTACTTTATATTTTTCCAAAAAATTATCTATACCCTCTTCACCTGGTGGATTAGGAGCATTCATTACTTCTACATCAATATTGTCAGGAATATAAACTACTCTTTTACCATCTTCTTTTTCATCAGTGGATTTTTCATCACTTTTATGTTTATAAATCGTATCTTTTTTATAATCAGATTTTAGCTCATATCTTTTTTTATAGGTGTCTGTTTGAAATTCTGCAGGTACTTTATTAAAATCATTCATTGTAGGTTGTTGTTTATTTTGTATGAACTTTTTATCATAAGGTCTCCACCCACTTTTCCACGCTTTAGTTAATAAAATATTATCATCACGAGACTTTTCCATAGTAAAATTAGGGTCAGTATTTAAAATAGAACCAAAAATTTGTTTAGTTTGGTTCCAATCGTAACCCTCAACCTCAACGCGATTTTTAATAGAAGGATGTAATTTATATTTACCTTCTCTATATATTAAACCCACCCATTCTTGAACTTCAGGTAATTGTAAAATTTCTTGTACCCCCACAAATGCACCTATTTGAATTAAAAATTCCTTATATAATGGTCTCTTTAGATATTTATTGAGTGTAACTAATACATCACCATTGTTTGCCTTTAATGCGTCTTGCCAATCCTTATTTTTAAATATTTCTTGTAAAGAAAATGAATGTTTTTTCCTAACTGTGTTTTCTGCTTTTTCTAAATATTTAGTATAAGTTTTTAATAAATCCGGTTCAATCTTATTAAAAGTTTTTATTAAATCATGAGCCATTAAAATTTCACTATCTGTCATTTTAAATTTATTGGCTGCATCAGCATAAATTTTTGTCAATTTATTTTTATCTTTTATACTTTTTAGGTTTTTAACCGCCCCAAATTCTTTCTTTGTTTTATCTACTACTTCCCCCATATACTTATAAATCTTAGGATTGGCACTTGCTTTTCTAATATTATTCATACTTTTCATACCACCACCAGCCATACCCCCACCTAATGTTAATATACCAGCAAATATTGCAGCAGTGCGTTCTGCACCTGTTTCTGCATTAAAAGCTTCTACACCATAAGCAGTGGCATTAATTGCATCTAACCCAAAACTTATTGCGACCCCATAGACAGGGATTGCTAATGCCGCAATAGATAATAAATCTAATACACAATGATAATCTTCCGTACATTTACCTAAATAATCTACCACTCCCTCAAAAAATCCTGGGGCATTTTCTTTTTTATAGTCTTTAAATTGTTTTGTCCACCCTAATAAATCTTGTTTACTAAAATTTCCATGTTGGGTTAAATATCCATCGTTATGACTTGTTTCGTTTATGCACCCACACATATGTCCTGCCTGTGTATTATAAACAAATACTCCCTTTTCTGTTGGATTCCCACAAAATGTCCAAGGACTTTCACTTATATCTTGATAATATACGTGATACCAACCCCTGGATGTATATCTATTATCTTTAGGTTTCCCATAATATACTTTGTTTTGGGGTCCGGGGGAACCAATTTTTGCTTGTTGTTGACGTGCTCGTTTTGCCCCCTCATTATCACTACCATAATACTGTATTATCCATTGTTTATCAGAAGTTTTCGTACAATATTGAGATATAAGGTTTTTTTGATCTCTAATAGTTCGATTCCAGTCTTGCGCCATTATATAATTCTTCCACAATTCCTGTTGATTCATATTATAATCAGATTGTGACAGTTGTTTATAATAGTTATTTTGTTTTATATACGTACTTAATCCGCCTGTTTCAGTATCTACCGGAATAGAGGGATTATAATCTGCGATTGGGAAGTCATCCACCTCATTATCGTAATTATAAGGATGATCTTCTAAAGATTGACCGGGAGGTATTAATTTCTCAAGAATTTCATCGGGTATTAAATTATGACCTGTTTTAGAATTTGGTGCACCCCATAATGCCCATTGTCCTTGTGCTCGTTTATATGCACCTTCTGGTGTTGAGTATGCCAATTGTTGGGTAAGACGATTAAATTCCTGTGCCTTATATCGGTCATATGAATCCTTATCAAAACCAGATTGATTTTTTTTATAATTATCTACATTATGTGCACCATAAAATGTACCATCCTCAGCAGTATATTGTTCAGTTAAAAAAATACGTTTATATTGATTTTCAGTAATACGAAGCTTCATAATTAAATTTATATATAAATAAATATCTATAGGCATAGAAAAAGCCACTACAAAGTGGCTTAATCAATATCTTTATATGGAGATTTAAATCTCTTAGAATACGTTGATTGCTCTATCGAACCTCAATGTACATGTGATATCCGCCAAGTCACTAGAAGAATAATCCAACCCACCGAAATCTGCGTCGTTAAGTTGAGTTCCTTGAAGAATCCATTTTTGTACTACAACACCTGTAGGATCTAACATTTCTAATTCAACGTCTTTTTTGTATCCTGCTGCGTAACCTTGTCTACCTGTTACTGATTCAGAGTGAAGTCTTACCCACTCCATTAATGCTTGTGTTGCCGAAGGACCGATTGGATCTCTAAAGGTAACTGAAATAGTTTCCCATCTAAATCTACCAATAACAAAAGTCTCCGTATTTAAGAAAGGTATTGATACCTCATCACTTGTATATTTTGGTCGACTTGCTGTAGAAATCCACCATTCTTGAATACCTAATTCATCAGGAAATCTAAGAATCCATCTATTCTTTCTTAATGGTTCGTAAGGAACCGGCATTCTCATTAATAAATCTGCCATTGTTTTATTTTTTTAATATTGTTTTATTCTTTAATTATAAATATTCGACTTTTAAAAAAAAGTTTACTTTTTAACGATAATTCTTTTTTTCTTAGGGTTTTCAGGATCAGAAGTATCATATACTAAAAATCTAACATCAGGATATAAACCTTTTAAGGTTTCTTGTATATATCTTTCTGCAGTTTCCACATTACCTAAATCATCATCACTAAATCCTATACTAATACCCGTATATTCAGGATCGTCTTTTATTTTATCTACTGCCTTTACTACTCTATCTACAAAACTCTTTAACGCTAATGTTTTTGCAATTTCAGGTTCGGTAGAAGTAGACTCTATCCCAAACTTTTCCATAAATTCATCAGAAGATACAGGATAATAATCTTGTAAATTAAGATATTGATCAATTGATACCCCATGAAGGTTGGCAATCATTTGTCCTCTCTCCTCTTCTGTTAAAATGGTATCTATTATTATCTTTATTGCGTCTTTTATTGCCTTTGGAGGATTTCCCCTTGCCGTTATAATAGAGAAATCACTTCCATAGGATAATGCTTCCTTAAATTTATCAAAACTAGGGCCAAACGCTTGTTTTCTTAATGCTTCATTAGTATCTTTTATAAAAGAATCGTAAGATCTAAAATCTTTAAAAGATTTCATAGGGTCATTATCTACATATCTATATAATTTTCCCATTTCTTTACGTACTTCCCTAAATTCTTCTGTAGATACGGAAATAGGTACCCACCCTTTACCCACTCTTTTCTCCAAATATATCTGAGTAGGCATAAATAAAATATTATCATCCCAATCAAAAGAATATGCTCTTTTTTGGAATTCTAAAAGAAGTTTTTGTTGATATTTTGTTAATCTCAGTTTCATTTTTTAATGGTTATTTTTCAAATATTCTCTAAAATTATAGATACCATAATTCTCAAAACCTCCTCTGGAAATCATATTATAATTATTACTTTTAATCGCATCATTAATAAAAATATCATATTCCTCTACACTTTTAGCGTTTACTATTTTACTCCAATCAATTTCACTTGTATCCCCAAATTTAGTAGAAAGGTAATTTATAGGTATAGTTTTAGTTACTTTATTATTACTAAATAAATCCTCAACATCGTTTGGTTTATATGATCCACCAGAATTTTTATTATAATATTGATTATAATGTTCCCAATCTCTGAATCCACCGTTAGGGGGTGCACCAATTAACTCGTTTCTATAATGAATTTGAGGTGTAATCATTTTATCTCCCATTATATTACCACCTTTATTATTATATCCTTGAATTGCAGACTTAATATCTGATAACATCGCACCCTGTTGGTTTTTATCAATTACCGACTTAGGTATATAAATGGTGGCCCCTTGTTTACCATGTTGAGGTGTGCCGGGTTTCATCTTAACATGATTGACTTGTTCTAACCCACCTACTTTTCCATGTGCACCATATTTTTTAGATACCGGAGTTAACCTCTCTATTAAAAAGGCAGAATCTTCTAAAGTAGAACCAAATATATGAAATTTCCACCCACTATGGTTAGGCCACTCCACTTTAGATCCAAATTCTATCCAACCTCTTTCATTTGGATTACCATATTTATAAAGTATGTTAAGAGAATCTTCAATAACACTATTATCAAGTTCTTTTGTTATTGGTAAAAAATTAGTATTTTTATGTTTTTTATATTGTTTAACCTCATTACCTTTAATTGTGGTAATAATTACTTCATCACCTACCTTTTCCACTTCTATTTTGTAAGGTTTTATTTCCCTTACTTTTCCTAGTCGCGATTCATCAAATAGTTCTACTACAGTTTCTCTCATTCCACCTTCTGTTGGAATATCCACCAAAGCCTTAATAAAGTCTTCAATTTCCACATTTTTTAACTTACCCCTCTTTGCCATATAATCTAAACTTTTAATGAAACTATTTACCTTAACTAAATCTACACTTGCCGGTATAAGTTGCTTCCAAACCCCTGCGAATTCATCAATATGTTTACTTAAATCATTAAAATTAGTGATTTTAAAATTTAAATAATTAGTAAGAATTTTAGGGTCAATAGTTTTTAACCCAGCAGTAAATGCTCTCTTTAATGATTGTAATGGTCTTCTTTGTTCCGTTAGAATTCCACCACCATTTTCACATAAAAAATTAAATTGACTTTCACTAATTATTATCTTCATATATAATAAATATTATTGGGTATAAAAAAACCCACATAAGTGGGTTTAGGTAATACTTAGTTTTATGAAATTAATAATTAGGTATTTTTTCATCCATAGGATATCTACCACTACTTGGCATACATTTTGCCCCACATTCTAATAATTTAGGTCCAATTATAAATGCATCTGTCATATCTACACCTTCTAATAATGCTGCAATATCACTCATAGAAGGAGCTTCCATTTCCATTAACATTGCCGCTATTTTCATTGCTTTTGCACTATATTTAGGCCCTAATGCGTCTTCCACACAAGAAACACATACTGGAGATGGTTCAATACTTTGCTCTACCAATACTCTTTTAACGATTTTTTGTAAATCCGATTCTTTTAATTTAATTACTTTTTTCATTTTTTATATTTTAAAAAAGGGGGAGATTTTACCACTCCCCCATTATATTATTAAATATCATCAAAAGATGCACCAGTATTAGTAATATTGAATTCTATGCTGATGTATTCTAATGTTCTAGTTGGTTTAATAAAGATTCTACCATTCAACTCATTTCTATCAATTGATTCTGGTGTATCATCTAATACCACTCTAAAGTCAGTTAAACCTCTTTCTTTACGGATATTATCCAAAATTGGGTTAACTAATGAAAGGAATTGATTTCTTACAACCTCATCATTTTGTTCAAATAACAATCTGATAGAAACTGCAGATATAAGTTTTCTTGCTTGAAGTAAAAGTCTTCTAACATTAATTCTATTAAGTGCTGTTTCTTTTTGTTGTAATGTTTTATTACCCCAAATTACTACTCCCACATCTGAGAATGTTGCCATTGGGTTAATCATACCTTCATAAAGAGTATCTCTTTGGTCTAAAGTCAATTTTAATCTCGCTTTAATTGCGTTTGTTGTACCTCTATTTAAACCTGCTGCTGCAAACCAAGGAAATGCAACGTTATCTGTTAATGCAATGTTTCTAACAACCTCTAATGTTGGTGGTAACCATACATATTGGTTATTTTCTGT